>TARA_B110000503_G_scaffold20303_2_pt1 | contig 31170 bp, 26 predicted proteins | sample TARA_B110000503 | Tara Oceans TARA_B110000503 (sample SAMEA4397472) | marine metagenome | biome: Polar Biome; feature: [SRF] surface water layer (ENVO:00010504); material: water (ENVO:00002006), including particulate matter (ENVO:01000060) such as... | depth 5 m | reverse complement strand
CTGCTCTCTGCTCTCTGCCCTGACTGCCTGTTCTGACTGTCTGTTCTGACTCTTACATCTTTTTTATCAATACACTGTATATCCAAACAGTGAGTATTAAATCAGATTATTACTGTATGGACAACCAGTATATTGGCTGTTGCACAAATTCCTTTAGTGAATTTTCGCCGTGTTAGCTGAGAGGCGAAACCTCTTCATGCCAGCGCATCTACCCTGCTGACTAGGCCTTGCAGTGCTGCGGAGATTGTTGCGTATCGAATCTGCGCCCGGTCACCTCCAAACAGGAAACATTCAGCATCCGCCTTTCCCTCTACACACCATGCGATCCAGACTGTCCCTACGGGTTTCTCAGGGCTACCACCACCCGGGCCAGCCACCCCGCTTACGGCCATAGACACGTCGGCGCCACTGCGTGCAACAGCGCCCAAACTCATTTCGAGCACAACTGCCTCGCTTACCGCACCAGACCCACTCTCGCGAAAATGCTCGGGACTGACGCCTAACATCCGCTGTTTCGCCGCATTAGAGTACGTAATAAACCCCGCATCGAACCACGCCGAGCTTCCGGCGAGATCGGTCAGCGCCGCAGCTATCCCGCCGCCTGTGCAAGACTCTGCCGTCGCCGCCATCCACTGTTTAGTGATTAATCGCTGAGCGAGAGCATCGACTAAGCTCGATACGGAATTTTCTACTAAGTTACCTTTGTCCATAGCGCCAGTTTACTCCAGCTAACTCGCAGGCTCGAGTGCTGTTTCCAACCTAGACAATCTGCTAGTCTTTAGATCTTAGCGCCTCGACCTTTTTAATCCCAGCTTCGCTCAATACTCGGCAATCGAAAATGCCTAATCGATAGAGTAGCGATAAAATTATTAACCTCCGCAGAGCCCTGATCACTTGACCACAGTCGCCCCATCAAGCCCCCAAACCCCAATGATGCAGCAATATCTCGGCATCAAGGCACAGCACCCCGACGGCCTCTTGTTTTATCGCATGGGCGATTTTTATGAGCTCTTTTACGAAGACGCTAAAATAGCCTCGCGCATACTCGACATCACGCTCACCGCCCGCGGCAAGTCCGGCGGTCAGCCTATACCCATGTGCGGCATCCCCTACCACGCCGCCGACCGGTATCTCGCCAAGCTTGTTGCTGCAGGCGTCTCGGTGGCGATCGGCGAACAAATAGGCGACCCAGCGACGAGTAAAGGCCCCGTTGAGCGCAAAGTTGTGCGGGTGATTACGCCCGGCACGGTAAGCGACGAAGCGCTGCTCGACGAAGGCACAGACAACTCGCTGCTTTGTCTCTCGGTTCGGTCTGCCGCGAGCGAAATCGATGCAAGCACCGCGTTCGGGATCGCGTCGATGAATATCAGTAGCGGTCGCTTCGTGCTCAGTGAGGTTTTTGGTCTTGAGGCTCTGCGGGCGGAAATTGAGCGCATCCGGCCGGCCGAGATTCTTTTCCAAGAAGAACTAGAGCCTGTGATGGAGTCTGTTCGACATCCCGCCAAACGCAAGCGGCCGGTGTGGGAGTTCGAACTCGACAATGCGCGTCGCACGCTCACAACCCATTTCAAAACCCGAGATCTTAGCGCCTTCGGCTGCGAGCACCTGCACACGGCGCTGCAGGCAGCTGGCTGTCTACTGCAGTACGCGCGGGATACACAGCGCACAGAGCTGCCGCATATTCAGGGTCTCAGCGTCGAGCAGCTAGAAGACAGCGTTATCCTCGACGCGGCGAGCAGGCGCAACCTCGAACTCGATATTAATCTCTCGGGCGGCCGCGACAATACCCTACTCTCGGTTATTGATACGACGGCAACGGCGATGGGCGGACGCCTGTTATCGCGCTGGATCAATCGCCCGCTGCGCGACCTAACACTGCTCGGGACGCGGCAAGATCGAGTCGCCGCGCTCATGCGCGACTATCATTTTGAAGCGCTCACTGAGGTGCTCGCAGGCATCGGCGATCTCGAACGCATACTCGCTCGCCTCGGCCTGCGTTCCGCGCGTCCACGTGATCTCGCTAAGCTGCGCGATGGGCTCGGTCAACTGCCTGCACTGCAGAGTAAGCTGGCGGCAACGGCTAGCGACACACTCGGCGAACTCGCAGCAAAGATTGCTGAATTCCCCGAGCAACACGCGCTGCTCATCCGCGCGCTCGAGGAAGATCCGCCTGTAGTTATCCGCGAGGGCGGCGTTATCGCCAACGGCTTCGATGCGGAACTAGACGAACTGCGTAATCTGAGCAGCAACGCAGGCCAATTTTTAATCGACTTAGAGAGTAAAGAAAAAGCCCGCACGGGTATCGCGACATTAAAAGTCGGCTATAACCGAGTGCATGGCTATTATATTGAAATCAGCAAGGGCCAAGCCGGCATCGAAATGCCGGCAGAATATATTCGCCGACAAACGCTGAAAAACGCCGAGCGCTTTATTACGCCCGAGCTGAAAGAGTTCGAAGACAAGGTATTGAGCGCGCGCAGCAAATCGTTAAGCCGCGAAAAAGCACTTTACGATGATCTGCTCGACACCCTAGCCGTCGACCTTGCTGCGATGCAGGCGAGCGCCGAGGCACTCGCCCAGTTGGATGTTTTAACCTGCTTCGCCGAACGCGCAACAAATCTCGATTTTTGTAAGCCCAAGCTAACCACTGAACCGGGCATCGACATCGAAGCTGGCCGCCACCCCGTGGTCGAAAGCGTGAGTAGCGACACCTTCGTCGCCAACGACGCAAGCCTCAATCGCGAGCGCAAGATGCTGATTATCACCGGACCAAATATGGGCGGTAAATCGACGTACATGCGCCAGACCGCGCTTATCGTTTTACTCGCACTGTGCGGCAGCTTTGTCCCCGCCAAGCGGGTCAAGCTTGGGCCGATCGATCGTATTTTTACGCGCATCGGTTCCGCAGACGACCTCGCCGGTGGACGCTCGACCTTTATGGTTGAGATGACCGAGACGGCAAATATTCTGCACAACGCCACGCAAGACAGCCTCGTGCTAATGGACGAGGTAGGTCGCGGCACGAGCACTTTCGACGGACTCTCGCTGGCTTGGGCTGCAGCGGTCTATATTGCACAGCGTCTCAATGCCTATACGCTGTTCGCTACCCATTACTTCGAGCTCACGAGTCTGCCCGATGATTTCGACAGCATCGTCAACGTGCACTTAGACGCAGTCGAACACGACAGCGGCATTGTCTTTATGCATTCGGTTAAACCAGGACCTGCGAATCAGAGTTATGGCTTACAGGTCGCGCAGCTTGCTGGCATTCCCGCTGCGGTCATAGACAGCGCGCGCGGCAAACTCGCGCAGCTCGAAGCAGAGAGCCTCGCTACAACAACAACAAGCCAAGCGGTCGCAAGCGCGAGACTACGCGAAACAGCCGTATCGTCTACGTCCTCTTTAGCCGAACCCTATCAAAGCGAGCTTTTCGCTCCGGCTACGCATCCGATAATCGAGACGCTCGAGCGTATTAACCCAGATGACATTAGCGCCAAGGAAGCATTGGCACTGCTTTATGAGCTAAAGGCAACGCTCGGCTAGCCCAGACGCCTTCGACAGAGAGAAAAAAACAGCGATATAGTCTTGCGCTCAGAATCAGCCGAGTACGACGTGCAAAAAACTGCTAGAATACGCCGGCTGCGGTTGCCCAGATTGGGCAGCGATAGCGGCAATATCCAAGTAAGATGTCGACTGACATCTCATGTAAGCGGCGATTCACAGTATTCGGCGTTGAATTATAGGTTAAGGAGTGGCACGTAAAATAACGCTGCGTGGCACCAGAAGCATTGCGGAGAGAACATGACATTCGTAGTTGGCGACAATTGTATTCGTTGTAAGCATACAGATTGTGTAGAGGTGTGCCCGGTAGACTGTTTCTACGAAGGCCCAAACTTCTTGGTAATTCACCCAGACGAGTGCATCGATTGCGCGCTTTGCGAGCCTGAGTGTCCAGTAGATGCGATTTTCGCCGAAGATGAGCTACCAGAAAACCAGCAGCAATTTCTGGCTCTCAACGCCGAACTTGCAGAGGTATGGCCAAACATCACTGAAAAGAAAGAGGCGCTGCCCGAAGCCGAAGAGTACACAGACGTCGAAAACAAGATTCAGTATCTCGAACGCTAGTGATGGATTGAATCCAAGTTAGGTTCGGCACACCCTCTACCCGCGGCATCAACGCCGCGGCAGCAGGCCCACCGGGTCAATCGACTTGCCATCCTCACGAATTTCAAAATGCAGCAATGGGTCTCCCGACAAGTTCGTACCGGCCTCTGCGATTTTGTCCCCAGCCTTCACTCGCGTGCCTTCGGACACCAGCATCACACTATTATGGGCATAGGCACTAAGGTAACGATCGTTGTGCCTTAAAATAATCAGGTCACCGCTTCCTTGCACCCCGCGCCCCGAATAAACCACCTCGCCGTCGGCGGCGGCAAGCACGGGATCTCCGTTACGCACGGCGATATCTATTCCGCGCGCGTCGCCTGAGCCAAAACTGCGCAACAGACGCGTGCTTTCAGCAGGCCAACGCCAAGCAACCGACTGAGTTCCGCCGCCAATAGAGCGACGCAGCACCCCACCGCGTGCCGGTGTACCGGCCTGTGCCTGAGCAACGCCATTGTTTCGGACAGGCGTGCCAATCGCTATCGATCGTGTTTCGGCATTCGCCGCAGGCGCACTCAGGTCTAGGCTCAATTCTTGTCCAACGAAAATGGTATAGGGCGATCGCAATCCATTGGCGAGCGCTAATGCCCTGACATCGACATCGTATTGAAAAGCGATCGAATACAACGACTCGCCATCGCGCACGCGGTGGTTACTAGCGCGCGAGGCAGAGGGCTCGCGCGCCTCTATGCGGCCGCCGGTTCGTCTTACCGGCTCGCTAACACTGACCTCCGCAGGTCTTCGACTTTGGCTTGCCCTTGCAGTAGATCCATCCGAATTGACAATGATCGGAGAACTCGTCGGGACACGCAGCTGGCTGTCAGGGGTCGAAGCGGAGACGATAAGCGGCGGCGTAACGACCTGTCTGTCGCCTTGATCTGCAATCGGTGCCTCATAGCTCTTACACGCTCCTAATGTTACTACTAGCGCGAGAATCGCAGCTTGGTAAATTCGCATATAACTGAACCCTCCCTTAAAACTAATTCTAGTCATCAATCCTTCTGCGAGGCTTTGAGCGCACTCGCAGAGTTCATTGAAATAAATAATCGGTTTAGCAACAAGACAACTACCAAACCCAATCCGACAAAAAGCAGCGCGGCTAAGGCGTGCGCTTCAACCCCAAGGCTTGCGGCATAGTCATCTGGCCAAACCAGCCGCATAGTGGCCCTTGCGTCTTCAGCGCTAACCGCCGCCTCCGGCACTCGCCACGGCCAAATCGCGGGCAAAGACCCTAGCAGCAAACCGCCGATTACACTGTAAGATTGCCCGTGAAAACGTCCGAGAAGCCATGTCAATAACCGCGAGAACGCCATCAGCCCGACTAAGCAGCCCGCGGCAAAGAAAATAATTTTATCAAAATCGAATGTCACCAGTGCGGTGAGCATTGTCTCGTAAACCCCCAACAGAATCAGGATAAACGCACCTGATAACCCAGGCAGGAGCATCGCGCTTATCGCCACAGCACCGGCAACAAAAAGCCCTAAACCGGTCACCGAATCAGTACTAGGTTGCACCCATCCGAGCGCTGCGACCACTCCCGCGCCAAGCATAAAATAAAGCGCATACCTCAATTTAAATTCGCCGCTCAGTAAAAACAGCGCCGCCAAGACCAATCCAATGAAAAAACTACCGACTAAAATTGGTGCGTACTCAAGCGCATAAAGAACGGTGTTTGCCGACAGCAAGAGTCCACTAAACATGCCTAACGCGAGCGGCAAAAGAAAAGGGCCATCGACATGATGCCACGCATGCACTAACTCGCGTCGGCGCAACAATTTAAGTACAGTGAAGTCGAAAGCACTTATCGCTCGAATGAGCCGCGCATAGATTCCGGCAATGAGTGCTATCGTTCCACCAGACACGCCCGGCACTGAGTCGCTCATCCCCATCGCCACGCCTTTCGCGAACACAACCGCCCGCTCGACATTGCTGAGCCCGCTTTGAGTCGAGGGGTGTTCCATCAGTTCTGAACCTGGCCTACCAGCAAGGGCACGAAGCGAACGTCTTCTAATTTTTCACATTGAAAGTCTTCGCCGCGGCGGGTGATCAATTGCAACTGCTGAACATCGCCGCCAACCGGAATAATAAGCCGACCTCCCTCGTTGAGTTGAAAGAGCAATTCGTGCGGTATTTGCTGCGGCGCCGCGGTGGTAATAATCGCATCGAAAGGGCCGCTTCGCTTGTAACCCAAACTACCATCGCCGTGGCGAAAGTCGATATTCCGCAGCCCTAACAGACGTAAGTTTTTTCGCGCCTTATCAAGCAAGGGCTTAATACGCTCGACGGTAGTTACACGCTTCGCTAGTCGAGCGAGGATCGAGGTCTGATACCCGCAGCCCGTGCCGATCTCGAGGACATTTGTCAGGGGACCAGAGAGAAAGGCGATTTCTGTCATCCGAGCAACTATATAGGGCTGAGAAATAGTTTGATTAAAACCAATGGGAAGCGCGACATCCTCATACGCCCTATGAGAGAGAGCTTCGTCTAAAAAGATATGCCTTGGCGTCGATCGAATAACATCGAGCACTTCCATGCTGGTTATACCCTGATCCATCAGCCTACCTAACAGGCGCTCGCGTGTGCGCTGCGAGGTCATGCCTATGCCGCTTAGGTTGGGAGTGGACTCTGTTCTAAAACTCATTTTAATCGTCTCGAGCTAGCCGCTCATTGGCATCGGTTATGCGGTTAACTCTCTCTTAGCTGGCATAGTTCGCGTAGCAGACTGGTCGCATAGGCGCCTCGAGGCAAGGTAAACGCCAGATTCAAATTGCCGCAGGCCTCTGCATCGCTTGACGAGATACGCGCCGGTATCTCTTGTTCCCATTGCCAACTCAGTTCGGCGGCGGCGAAGCGCAGTGCTCTTCGGGACGCTTGCAGGCCAAATGCTTCTAGGCCGGCGACCATCCAGTCGAGTTCTGTTAATACTCTCTTCTCAATATCGGCCGCTTCGCCTGAGCTTACATACTTATCTTTCGCAGAAATAATTCCTGGCAGAGGTCCTGTTGTGTGTATATCGAGTGTTTCTATCCTCTGCTGCAGCTCATCAGTCCATTCTTCGCCAGCCTCTTCATCTGCGAGCTTGAAACAACGACCACTGCCATCAAGACTCAGCACGTCACCGTGCAGATAGCTCTGCCAATTGCCGGCGCTTATTCGCTCGGAGAGCACTTGGTTAAACAAATAGGATCGTGCTGCCGAATAGAGCATCCCGCGCCTGAACCGGCCTCCTTGCTGGACTGCCTTATCGCCTTCCAACACCTGCCTCATTAATACCGAGACTTGACGCAGATTACTCATTTGGGCCCCGAAACGTTGTGCACCAAAATAATTCGGCACACCCTTGTCGCGCAGAGCTTCTAACCGGCGCTCGAACTCGTCTCTTGACCCCTCGCAGCCGCGCAATTTGAGCTGAAACCGATTGCGAGCATGACTTCCTATCTTGAGCTTACGACTGTTTCGATGCAAAGCGATGATAGCCAACTTCTCGTCTTCTAATGCCGCGAGACGAGGCTCTTTTTCCGGAGGCAGCTTTACGCTAAACCATTGGCTCGTTTCACCACGCCGGTCTTTCATGCCCGAATAGCTTACATCTGCCTGCCTAACGGCTGCGACATCACTCAGGCGCTTAGCGACTTCTATAGTCGATGCATCGGTCTTTTGAATTTGAATGAAAACATGATCGCCCTCGCCGCTGGGGGCGAAAGCGAGTTCTTCATCGACACGAAAGTCGCTGAATTCTTGTTTGATGATGGCGCTGCCTTGCGGCTTGCCAAGCGCGTACGCAAGCGAGTCGAGTGGCAGGAGGTCGTTGGTCGCGCGCGGCTCACTCACTCGCAAGCCTCGAGTAAAACGACTGCGTGGCAGGCAATCCCTTCGCCTCGCCCGATAGCGCCGAGCTGCTCTGTGGTCGTGGCTTTGACATTGACGCGGTCTCGCGGCGCACTCAGCGCTGCAGCAATACTAGAGCACATCGCTTCTCTGTGCGGGGCAAGTTTGGGCAATTGCGCCACAACGGTAATATCGGCGTTAGATAGAGCAAAGCCTCGCGCACTCACAAGCGAACACACCTGTTCTAATAAGAAGACACTGGACACCCCCGCATACTGAGCGTTGGTGTCAGGAAAATGTCGCCCGATATCCCCCTCGCCGATGGCACCAAGTAGCGCATCACAAAGCGCATGTAACACTACATCTCCATCGGAATGCGCCTCTAAACTCAACGCATCAGGCAGTGTCACCCCACCTAGAATTAGCGGCTTATGCTCGCTCACGCGTGGCGCAAAACGATGAACATCAAAACCATGACCTATTCGCATCTTACTTCCCATTGCACGCTTTCGCGACTGACTCTCACATGTTGGCACAAACTAATCTTGGGCTAGTTTTAGAATCGCCTCTGCAAGCAACAGATCGCTGCTATGCGTTATTTTTATATTGGTTTTGCTACCAGTAATCAGCAGAGGCGCCCACCCCATTCGCTCTATTGCCGAGGCTTCGTCGGTGACAGGCGCCGCCTGCTCTGCCGCCTCGTTCAATGCTCGGAAGAGCTTGTCTAAACGAAACATCTGCGGCGTTAGTGCATTAAAAAGCTGCGTACGATCAAGCGTCTCAGCAACGCGATTTGGTGACTCGGACCCCGCGACGCGCTTCACCGTGTTATCCATCGCCGACACAAGCAGGCCGCCAATCTCATCGTCTTTTAATTCGGCAATCAATTTCTCGATATCGTCGGCACGCACACAAGGACGCACGGCGTCGTGCACCAACACCCAGTCTGCTTTTTCGCCTTTATCGAGAATAAAGCGAAGCGCATTCAACACAGACTCCTGACGCTCGCTCCCCCCAGTGACCACTTCGATGCGGGGATGCTGAGAGCACGGCAAATCCTGCCAACAGGTATCTTGAGGGCCAATTGCCACGACCACGCACTTGATATCGGCAATCGCCAGGAGGCAATCGACAGAACGTTCTATCACTGTTCGCCCGAGCAGCGGGAGATATTGCTTAGGGATGGTTCCGCCAAGGCGACGGCCGACTCCTGCTGCAGGAACGATTGCCCATATAGCCATTCGTGAGTCCTTCGAGCGATGTGAAAAATAACTGCGCAGGGAGACCCGCATCCCTAATCAGGGAATAAAGTGCTGGGGGCAACCGTTAGCGATTTGGGACGATCAGATAAAAAGTCTCGCCGTCTTCTATCATCCCTAGTTCGGATCGCGCCCTTTCCTCTACCGCTTCGAGGCGGTTTTTAAGGTCTAGCACCTCGACCTCTAATGCCTCGTTGCGCTGGGACAATTCTTCATTGGCACTGAGCTGTGACGCGACTTCCTTTTCGACCTCCTTAAGCTCGCGGCGGCTGTCATCACCCAGCCAAAGCTTGTACTGAAGCATGCCTAAGCAAACAGTAAGAAAGACAATGAGAATTTTCACGTTTAACCCCTTCAGTCACTAGCGACTAAAACGAGCGAACTCCGCTAAACCACGATAGACCGATGCTGCGCCCAATTGCTCTTCGATACGCAGCAGGCGATTATATTTGGCCACGCGATCTGAACGGCAAAGCGAACCTGTTTTGATCTGCCCTGCCGCCGTAGCAACGGCTAGATCTGCGATCGTTGTATCTTCAGTCTCGCCCGAACGGTGGGAGATAACCACCGTATAGCCTGCTTTCTTTGCCATATTTATCGCAGCAAGAGTCTCAGTTAACGAGCCTATCTGATTGAATTTTATCAGAATAGAGTTAGCAATGTTCTCGTCGATACCTCGCTGCAATATTTTGGTGTTGGTCACGAACAAGTCGTCGCCTACTAATTGAACTTTATCGCCTAGCTGCGCGGATAATTTAGCCCAACCGTCCCAGTCGCTCTCATCCATACCGTCTTCAATAGACAAAATAGGATAGCTCGCGCTGAGTCCGGCGAGATAGTCTGCAAATTCGCTCGGATTAAACGCTTTACCCTCGCCCTTAAGATCGTAGACGCTGTTACTGTAAAACTCAGACGCAGCACAATCGAGCGCCAAATGAATATCTTTGCCCGTCTTGAGGCCTGTGAGATCAATCGCCGTAAGAATCGCATCGAGCGCGGCGGCATTCGAAGGCAGGTTCGGCGCGAATCCGCCCTCATCACCCACCGCTGTGCTTAAACCCTGTTTCGCCAACACCGACTTAAGGGCATGAAAAATTTCAGCACCATAGCGGAGCGCTTCGGAAAAATTAGGTGCGCCGGTCGGCTGCACCATAAATTCTTGAATATCGACATTGTTATCGGCGTGCTCGCCACCGTTCACGATATTCATCATCGGAACAGGCAGGCTATACTGCCCTTCAGTGCCGTTCAATCGAGCGATATGCGCGTAGAGTGGCAGTTTAGCCGCTTGCGCCGCCGCCTTCGCTGCAGCGAGGGACACAGCTAGAATGGCGTTGGCACCGAGCGTGGCTTTGTTTTCAGTGCCATCGAGGTCGATCATCACCTGATCGAGACCCGCTTGATCCATTGCGTCTTTGCCTAAGAGTGCGTCTTTAATCGCGCCATTGACATTAGCCACGGCGCCTAACACGCCTTTACCTAGGTAGCGCGACGGATCTTTGTCGCGCAGTTCCAGCGCTTCGCGCGAGCCAGTAGAGGCGCCCGATGGCGCGCAGGCAGAGCCTACAATTCCGTCCTCCAGCTCGACATCTGCCTCGATCGTTGGATTACCGCGCGAGTCCATCACTTCGCGCGCTCGAATATTTTTAATGACTGACATGACAATCCCTTACTTTAAACTCTTTAAGATCTTCGCATTCAATCTGATGAACGCTGCTAACTAAATGATCTCGCTCTTCAATCACTTCAGAGCGATACCATCGATATCCTTTTATTTAGGCCATCACCTAAGCCGTATCTAGAGGAGAGAACCCTTTGACCAGAGTATCAAGCGCCTGCATCTGTTGCAGGAACGGCTTAATGCGATCTAAGCGTAATGCGCATGGGCCGTCGCATAATGCGCTTGCTGGATCTGGATGCGCTTCAATGAAAAGCCCTGCTATGCCTTGCGATAGACCTGCCAACGAAAGCGAAGTGACGTCGGCGCGACGCCCGCCCGCCGCATCGGGCAAACCGCCCGGCTGCTGCAACGCATGCGTTGCATCGAACAGAAGCGGATAGCCGAATTTTTTCATTACCGAGAAACCGAGCATATCGACGACGAGGTTATTGTAGCCAAAGCTACTGCCCCGCTCGCACAGCAAAAGCCTGTCATTGCCCGCGTCTTCGAATTTTTTCAGGATGTGGCGCATCTCTTCCGGCGCTAAAAACTGCGCTTTCTTAATATTAATCACAGCACCGGTCTTAGCCATGGCCATGACAAGATCGGTCTGCCGTGACAAAAATGCGGGTAACTGAATAACGTCGGCAACCTCGGCAGCAGCGTTGGCCTGAGCTTCCGTATGAACGTCGGTTATTATCGGAACACCGAATGTTTCTTTAATCTCTGCCAGCCACTTCAGCCCTTCATCGAGGCCCGGGCCGCGAAAAGAATTAATCGAAGAGCGATTGGCTTTGTCGAACGACGCCTTAAAGACGAAAGGCAGCTTGAGCTCATCGGTAACGAGCTTAAACTCTTCTGCAATTTTTAGAGCCAGTTCCCGCGACTCTAAAACGTTCATCCCCGCAAATAGCGTAAAGGGTTTCTCATTGGAAACCTCGAGATTCGCTATCGTAATCGTCTTCGCTGTCATTAGTCTTCAGAGGCCTCTACTTGCAATTCGTTCTGCGCGATCGCCGCTTTAATAAATCCCGTGAACAAAGGGTGTCCGTCGCGTGGAGTCGATGTGAATTCAGGATGAAATTGACAGCCCACAAACCAAGGGTGATCCGGAATCTCGACCACCTCGACTAACATGCCATCTTCAGATTTACCTGTTAGCTTTAGCCCTGCTTTCTGCAGCACGTCTAAATAATCGTTATTGAATTCATAACGATGACGATGCCGCTCTTTTACGCTCGTAGAGCCATAGCAATCGAAGGTAGTGGACCCCTTTTCGACGCGGCAAACCTGCGCGCCTAGGCGCATAGTGCCGCCAAGGTCTGAGTCCTCGTCACGAAATTCAACCTTCCCTTGAGAAGTGGTCCACTCGCTGATAAGTGCAATAACAGGATTATCACAGCTCGGCGCAAATTCGGTGCTATGCGCATCTTTGAGCCCTGCGACATTGCGCGCGTACTCGATTACCGCCACCTGCAGGCCAAGACAAATACCGAGATAAGGTATTTTATTCTCGCGCGCATATTGCACCGTCATTATCTTGCCTTCGACACCGCGCTCGCCGAAACCTCCCGGGACCAATATCGCGTCCATTCCTTTGAGGATGTCTGTGCCTTTGTCGAGCACATCGGCGGAATCGATATAGGTCACTTTTACTTTCGTGCGAGTCTTGATGCCGGCATGGGTAATCGCCTCGTTAAGCGATTTATAGGCATCCAGCAACTCCATGTATTTGCCAACCATGGCGAGGTTAACCTCCCGCTCAGGATGCAAATCAGCATCAACAACAGCATCCCATTCCGATAGGTTGGCGGGCGGACACTCGAGTTGGAATTTTTTGACCACGATATCGTCGAGGCCAGCGGCACCAAGTATTGAGGGGATACGATAGATAGAATCAGAATCAGGGAGAGAAACAACCGCCGGTAATTCAACATTGGTAAATAGCGCAATTTTCTTGCGTGCTGATTCATCGATTCCGAGGTCGGAACGGCAGATCAAAATGTCTGGCTGAATACCGATCGAGCGCAGCTCTTTGACCGAGTGCTGAGTTGGTTTAGTTTTAGTCTCGCCCGCGGTGCTGATATAGGGCACAAGGGTCAAGTGCATGAAAAGAGCCCGCTCTGACCCTAGCTCGACACGCATCTGCCGCACTGCCTCGAGAAACGGTTGAGATTCTATGTCCCCTACCGTGCCACCAATTTCAACCAGAGCCACCTCGGCATCACCCGCACCCAAGACGATGCGGCGTTTAATCTCGTCGGTAATGTGTGGGATAACCTGAATAGTGGCGCCCAGATAGTCTCCGCGACGCTCTCTCTTGAGAACCTCTTCATAGACTTTGCCGGTAGTGAAATTGTTCTTTTTGAGCATAGTCGTACGAATAAATCGTTCGTAATGCCCTAAATCTAAGTCGGTCTCGGCGCCGTCTTCGGTAACAAAAACCTCACCGTGCTGGAATGGGCTCATGGTACCCGGATCCACATTGATATAAGGATCGAGTTTTAACATGGTGATATTGAGACCGCGCGCCTCAAGAACAGCGGCGAGCGAAGCGGCAGTAATGCCCTTGCCCAGTGATGAGACAACACCACCGGTAATGAAGATATATTTTGTCATTGGAGCCCCATCGTAGAGAGTCGGATTAGGAGTTGAACTAACCCAAGCAGATGGAGTTATAGCGTACCAGAAGAGCCTTCGACCTACAATCGAGAATTGGCCTCGCGGCTCAGTTCGAGACCCGGCGACAGCCACTCAAAAGTCATTCCTAGGCCCTGTCCCGAAGCGTTAACCTCAGTGTATTTAGCTGCTTCAGCCGTCAGGCCTAGCAGCGCAACCCAGAGGAGTTCATCATCAAGAAAAACCAGCGGCAGACGATCTCTAAGCCAAGGCGCCACGCTTTCTTCATTAAGTGTTTTTTTCAGCGACTTGGAAGGCCTTCCGGGAAGAGAAAGGCGCTCACCACCTTGGCGATAGCGTACACTGAAGTGGCTATCGCTCACTATCGTTTCGCTTCCCGAAAGCAAAATCAGGATTCCGTTTCCGGGTAATTCGATGCGGATTTCATCGACCGAGGGCGCGTATTTTTTTGACATAACCTGCGGCTCAAAATCGTCTTCGCGCACCGCGATCAACTCGCCTTTAAATCGATACAGGCTATAGGCGCCGCACTGCCATTGAGCACTCTGACCAGCGTGCACACAGGTCTCGCTATCTAGCCTGTTAAGCAACTTCCAACTGGGCGCGGAACAGCCAAGGCTTATCAACCAATGCCGCAGCAGATTGCGCCGCCTCGGACTCGAGAGCAACGCCATTTCAGCAACACAGAGCCTACTCGCCCCGGCAGCCAAACAGACTTTAAGATCGATCTCCGCAAGGTCAGCGCTGAGCTCACAGGACTCGCGCACGAGCTGCTGCGACTTACCCCAACTCTGCCTATAACGAGGCCAGCGGCTCTCGATTAGGGGCAACACCTCAGCTCTGAGAAGATTGCGGTCATAGTGCGTGTTTTGATTCGATGGATCCTCGACATAAGAGAGCCTCCGCGTGCGCGCCACAGCCTCAAGTGATTGCCTGGGGATCTCAAGCCAGGGGCGTATAAGCGCCCCTGCTCCCAAAACACGCGCGGAAGGCATACCTGCCAGCCCGTCGACCCCTGAGCCACGCGCGAGTCGCAGGAGCAGTGTTTCTAGCTGATCGTCTTGATGATGCCCCAGAGCCAGCCATTCGCCGGCGTCAAGCGCACCTTCAAATGCTGTATAACGCGCACGCCGCGCGGCTTCCTCGCTGACAACTGCAGACTCGCCAACCGTTCGCTCTGTTGTCGCGCCAGCGCTATTCAGCGAGCAATCGACGACGCACACCGTTAGATTTACTCCGTGCTGCGAGCAGAGCGTTTCGCAGTGCAGCTGCCATTTGTCTGCGGCTTTTTGTAACCCATGATTAACGTGTATCGCTCGGAGTGGCAGAGTTAACTCGCCGCTAGTGCGAAGGCCGCAGAGCAGCGTGAGAAGTAATGAAGAATCTAAGCCACCGCTAAGCCCGACCATAATACTTGTGGGGTTTAACAGGCGTGAGGCGTCTGCTAAAGAGGCGGGCAAAGAAGTGGTCGGCGCCGAGGCAGCAAGGAGGCGAGGCTCAAAGCAAAAGGCGCGCCTTAGCGCAGCGAGCAGCGTGGTTTCAGCCTTCGCCGCCGCTACGTCTCTAGAAGAGGCGCTAGGAGGGGCGCTAGGCGCTGAGGCCATAGCTCATAAGCCGTTTGTAGCGCCGCTCAATAAGCGTTTCTTTGTCGGTCGAGCTGAGCCGATCCATCTGTTCTAAGAGCGCGGTTTTGATGTTTTCGGCAGTCGCTGCCACATCCCGATGCGCACCCCCCAGCGGCTCTGCAATGGTCTGATCAACTATTCCTAGCTCTTCCAGACGTGTCGAGGTAACGCCCATCGCCTCGGCTGCCGCTGAAGCATACTCCGATGATTTCCAGAGAATTGTTGCACAGCCCTCCGGCGTGATCACCGTGTAAGTCGAATACTGAAGCATGTTTAACTGATCTGAGACGCCGATAGCAATCGCACCCCCTGAATTCGCCTCACCCGTTACCGTTGCGATAAGAGGCGTCTTGACTCGAGACATCATCGCCATATTGACAGCAATTGCTTCATTGATGCCTCGCTCCTCTGCATCGATTCCAGGATAGGCACCCGGCGTATCGATAAAACTTAGCACGGGAAGATTGTACCGCTCGCCGAGCTCAACCAGACGACGAGCCTTGCGATATCCCTCTGGGCGAGGCATACCGAAATTATGCTTAACCTTGGCTTTAGTTCCTCTGCCTTTCTGATGCCCCATAACGACACACGGACGCCCGTCGATTTTAGCTAGCCCACCGATGAGCGCTTGGTCGTCGGCGAAGTAACGATCACCATGAAGCTCGTCGAAGTCTGTAAAAATATGCTCTATATAGTCAAGTGTGTAGGGCCTTTGAGGGTGACGAGCCACCTGAGACACCTGCCAAGAACTCAGATTGGCATAGATTTTCTCTGTGAGTTTCGTGCTCTTAGCGCGGAGATTTTGAATCTCGTCACCGATATTCAAGTCATTGTCGCTGCCCACTAAGCGCAGTTCGCTTATCTTCGCTTCTAATTCCGCAATGGGTTGCTCGAAATCTAAGTAATTGGGATCCATATCCTGTTCGACTCACTCTTTATGATCAGTAGTCTACGACTACGTTCCTGCGCCCGTATTCACTTCTGAGGCGTTGAACTAATTCATTCGATGGCGCTACTCGCCATTCGTTGGACAGCATTATACACCCCTTCGAGGCCTCACGCTGATAACTGATCGCAATACCACAGCCCAAACTTCCGTCTTCTCTGCCGCTATGATTGGAGGCTGCTGCGCTGCCAAATGGAGACAACTGCATCGAATCGGAAGGCTTAAGACGATGAGATTCCAGCATCTCGGCAAGACGCTCGCTAAAGCCCAAAGCTAGCGCATCGCTGCGCAGGCTTAGCGTGATGCTGCGTGCGCGTCGCTGACGCGCCTGCTCGAGCGTCATAACCTCTTTGCCACGCCCCTGCATGCCCCCACTGTAGTCATCCATGCTCACCGTGCAGTCGACAATGAGTATCTGGTCTTTCTGCAGAATGTCGCGGAAGCGTTCGTACTCCTTAGCAAAGAGGCGGATTTCAAAGCGCGCGCTGCGATCATCTAGCGTCAGAAACGCAATCGTGTCGCCCGCCTTATTGCGCATGGTCCTAACGTCGATCAGCAGCCCAGCGACAGGCTGCGGTGCACGCTCAGGCCGAAGGCTGGAGAGCCTGTCTCGTGAGAGGTGTGAAAGTTCACCTAAATACTCATCGATCGGGTGGCCCGACAAATAGAGACCCAACGTCTCTTTCTCGGCCTTCAACCTTTCCTGCTCAGCCCACGGCTTAATCTTTTTCGTTTCGAATGATACATCGCTGGTTGCCGTACCTTCTGGAGCAATCTCTCCAAACAGGTCAGCAACGCCTGACTCCGCATTTTTGTTCGCCTGATCCGCAGCCTTCATTGCCTGCGGCAAGAGTTCAGAAAGTTTCGCGCGCACCAAATCTGGCACGCCTTCAACTAAGCTGTCTAATGCCCCAGCTTTGACCATCGCCTCTAAGGTTCGTCGATTTAACTGCTGAGAATCGACACGTTGGCAAAGCTCGAGCATGCTTGCAAAGGGTCCGTTCTTACGCGCTTCAAGAATGCCCCCGACAGGCCCCTCGCCTAGTCCTTTGATGGCACCAAGGCCATACACGATTTCATCTGCTTGATTCACCGTGAAATTGAACTGCCCCTTATTTATGTCAGGCGGCACAATCTTCAGCCCCATCGCACGGCATTCATCGATAAGAGTCACCACCTTATCGGTGTTCTGCATATCAGCAGACAACACCGCCGCCATAAAATAGGAAGGGTAATGAGTTTTTAACCACGCAGTCTGATAAGACACTAAGGCATAGGCAGCCGAGTGCGACTTATTAAAACCGTAGCCCGCGAATTTTTCCATCAAGTCAAAAATGGATTCCGCAAGATCGCTTTCGATGCCTCTCTTAATCGCCCCTTCGGTAAACAAGACCCGCTGCTTAGCCATCTCATCTGGGTTTTTCTTACCCATAGCCTTGCGCAAAATATCGGCGCCGCCGAGCGTGTAGTTGCCGAGCACCTGCGCAATCTGCATCACCTGCTCTTGATAGAGGATGACTCCGTAAGTATTAGAGAGCACCGGCTCTAGTTCTGGGTGCGGGTATAACACTTTGGTACGCCCGTGCTTTCTGTCGATAAAATCGTCAACCATGCCCGATTGCAAAGGCCCGGGACGAAATAGCGCAACCAGCGCGATTATGTCTTCAAAACAATTAGGGACCTGTTTCTTAATCAGCTCCTTCATGCCGCGAGATTCGAGCTGGAAAATAGCCGTTGTCTCCCCGCTCTGAAGGAGTTTATAGACGCGCTCGTCGTTTAACTCGAGATGATCAATATTTAGCTCAGGAGCGCCCTCCTCGCGGCGCCCATTGATCATTTTCACAGCCCAATCGATTATCGTCAGCGTTCGCAGCCCCAAGAAGTCGAACTTCACAAGCCCTGCGGTTTCAACGTCGTTTTTATCGAACTGTGTAACGAGCCCTTGCCCTGCCTCGTCGGTATAAAGCGGCGTGAAATCAGTCAGTTTAGTCGGCGCGATTACCACGCCACCCGCATGTTTACCTACATTGCGAGTGATGCCTTCGAGCTTAAAGGCCATTTCAATAATTTCTTGCGCCTCTTCATCCGAATCAACGAAAACACCTAACTCAGGCTCTTCCTCAAACGCTTTGGTTAGCGTCATACCTGGCTCGAAAGGAATAAGCTTACTTAACTTATCTGCAAGCGCATATGGCTTGCCTTGTACCCGCGCGACGTCCCGCACAACTGCTTTCGCCGCCAGCGTACCAAAGGTAATGATCTGCGAAACCGCTTCTTTTCCGTACAATTCGGCGACATGCTGGATCACGCGATCGCGTCCTTCCATACAGAAATCAACGTCGAAGTCGGGCATCGAAACCCTTTCTGGATTTAGGAAACGCTCGAAAAGGAGATCGTATTTAAGCGGATCTAAGTCGGTAATTTTAAGCGCATAGGCGACAATGGAGCCGGCACCGGAGCCACGACCTGGCCCGACGGGAATACCGTTGTCTTTCGCCCATTGGATAAACTCCATCACGATTAAAAAATAGCCCGCGAAGCCCATCTGATTAATAATCTTCAGCTCGAACTCTAGTCGTTCCCAATAGAGCGCTATTCCGTCCCGCGTCGCATAGTCCTCATCGTATAAATTGGCCAGCCTAACCTTTAAACCATCGGCGCTGATTTGGGAGAAAAAATCCTCCATTGTTAGCCCGTCTGGAACCGGGTAATTGGGTAGGCGTGGAGTGCCGAGGTCTAGTGACAAACTGCAGCGTTTTGCGATTTCTAAGCTATTTTCCAGCGCCGAAGGAATGTCTTCGAATAGCGCAAGCATTTCTGCCGAATCTTTCAAGTACTGATGATCGGTGTACTCGCGCGACCGGCGCGGATCGTCAAGTGTGCGCCTGTCGTTGATACAAACTCTTACCTCGTGCGCTTCGAAGTCATCTTGTTTGATAAATCGAACGTCGTTGGTTGCAACTACAGGTGTTCTCGTTTCAGCGGCAAGGTCGAGGGCTGCATCGATATAATCCTCTTCGCGATCGCGCCCTACTCGCTGTAACTCAAGATAAAAAGAGCCGGGAAAAATAGCCTCCCATCGAGCCAAGCACTCCACTGCTTTAGCATGATCACCCTCTAAGAGCGACGCGCCAATGTCACTGAATTGACCACCCGACAGCGCGATAACACCCTCGCTGTACGCTGCCAATTGATCAAATCGAAGACTCGCGTCGCTGCGGTTTGGGTTTTCTGTGTAAATTGTTGAGATTAACCGTGAGATATTCAGATATCCCTCGCGATCTTTTGCAAGTAACAACAAGCGTGTGTCCGCGGCTCCCTCTTCTCCCTTGACCAGCACATCACAGCCACAGATCGGCTTAATCCCTTCTTTGATCGCACCACTGTAAAACTTGATCAGACCAAACATATTGGCAAGGTCGGTCACTGCAATCGCGGGCATCGCCAATTCGCGTGCGCGCGCAAGCAGCGGCTTTATCCTGACGAGTCCGTCGACTATCGAGAATTCGGTATGCAGTCGCAGGTGCACGAAGCCCAGCGTTGAGTCGCTAGCGAGAGGGTGTTGTTTGGGTGACTCAGGTGAATCAGACATTGAATTAGTTTCGGCGGTTGCTAGGGCAAATCAGGCATTTAGAGTCGCGGCGGATACGACTAAAACGAGAATTGAATATACCGTGTTTGCCTACAAAAGTTTAGCCTGAATAGGGGCATTAAGAACCGGAAGAAATACTCGACCCCTGTATGAGCCTCTGAGCAACTGGCGCAAAAGTACGCCTGTGCGCTGGCGTCGGCCCTAAGCGCTCTAGCGCGGCGAAATGCGCAGCTGTAGGGTAGCCCTTGTGCTGAGCAAAGCCATACTCAGGATACTGCTGATCAAGCAGGAGTAACTCGCGGTCACGTCCTACTTTGGCAACAATCGATGCTGCGGATATGCTCGCCACTTTCGCATCGCCCTTCACCACAGCAAGGCTGGCAAAAGACCATTGGGGACAACGGTTGCCATCAACAAAAACAAAATCAGGCCTGATGGGAAGAGCGTCGACCGCGCGAGTCATGGCGAGAAGGCTTGCCTGCAAAATATTGATTTCATCAATTTCTTGCGGCGACGCACTTCCCACGCCAACGGCGATCGCGTTGCTAAGAATGATCTCGTACAGCGCTTCTCTTTTTTTCTGGCTGAGCTTCTTCGAGTCAGCTAGCCCTTCGATCAAATTACGATGATCTAGAATGACTGCAGCGGCGATCACATTACCCGCAAGGGGCCCACGTCCAGCCTCGTCACATCCGGCCGCTTTGTCGGGGCTTACTCTGACACGCTCCCACGCCTCAGTCACCATTAGGACACAAGCTCCGCGATCGCGGTGGCCGCTCGCTCAGAGGCATTCAATCGAATTGAGGCGTGAATGCGATCGAAAGCTTTCAACATGTCTGCAGTCTCTTTCTCCCCTGCAAAAAATGCCGTTACCTCGGAAACCAAGGCGGCTTCTGTGAGGTTATGTTGAATGTATTCGGGCACTAAACGTGTACCGGCGAGCAGATTGGGTAGCGCCACAAAAGGAATTTTTACGAGCCGGGACGCGATAAAATGCGTCACCGGCGCTAGCTTGTATCCTACGACCATCGGCCGCCTTAGCAGCATCGCTTCGAGTGTCGCAGTGCCCGAGGCTAAGACAACCAGATTCGCCGCCCGCATGGCAAGCTGCGAATCGTCCACAAGCCTAAAGGGCGTCCCATCAACCAAACCATAGCTACGCAACAATGCTTCGAGGCGCGCACGCGATTCGGGCCCGCTTGCAGGGATTAGAAACCTAAGTGATGGATCAATCTCTAACGCAGCGACGGCGCTGGCAAGGAAAACGGGGCCTAAACGTGATATTTCACCGCCTCGACTACCAGGGAGTAACGCGACAACCCGATCCGCAGGCTGCAGGTCGAACAGAGTGCGAGCAAGGCTCGCCTGCTCGCTCGTATCTTCGAGCTTGTCTGCGAGCGGATGGCCGACGCAGCAAACGGGAATGGCGTGCTGATTATAGATCTCAGTTTCGAAGGGAAAAAGCGTAAGCATTAAGTCTACTGCGCGCGCTATTTTATGAATGCGCTTCTTCCGATAGGCCCACACACTAGGACTCACGTAGTGAACGGTTTTCACGCCAAGGTCGTGAAGCTCGCCTTCGAGTCGCAGATTAAAATCGGGGGAATCGATGCCAATGAAAGCATCCACTTTTCGCGCAACCATAAGCTCTCGTAGCGCCTTTTTTAGGCGAAAAAGCTCAGGCAGCCTGCCTAACGGCTCAACAAAACCCATCACTGCCAATCGGTCCATCGGCGTGATGCTCTCACAGCCCTCGCTCAGCATCTCTGGGCCGCCAACGCCGATAAAGTGTGCGTCAGGAAAGCGTGATTTGAGGCTTCGAATAAGCCCTACACCGAGTATATCGCCGGACTTCTCGCCGGCGACAATACCGAAACACTTAGGCATAACGCCTCCCGCTTTCTTAGCGTTGTATACCTTTGGTAGACGATTCAATCGAGGCGATTAGAGCGGCAACTTCGGGGCAGCGAGCGAGCATTCCGCGGAGTTCTTCAAGCGCCTCACTCAGACTAAGGCCTCGCCGGTAGAGCACTTTAAATGCGGTACGCAAGTCTTTAATCGCCTCGTCACTAAAACCACGGCGAGAAAGGCCGACGGTGTTAATACTTCGCACAGCCGCGGGTTGTCCACTCACTAGCATGTAGGCCGGAACATCCTGTCCTACGTGAGTAACACCCCCAACCATTGCGTGAGCACCGATTTTAACGAACTGGTTAACGCCTGCAAATCCGCCGAGAATAGCCCAGTCATCGACTTCAACATGGCCAGACAAGCTTGCATTATTAGCAAACACAGTGTTATTACCCACCACGCAATCGTGGGCGATATGCACATAAGGCATCAGCAAATTATCATTGCCGATTTTCGTCAACCCGCCTCCGAAGCCCGTTCCTCTGTGAAGCGTTACGCCCTCGCGAAAGACATTATTATCACCAATGTCGAGCCATGCCTCCTCGCCCTCGAACTTTTTATCCGACGGATCTTCGCCGATCGAGGAAAACTGAAAGAAGCGATTATTCTTTCCGATACGAGTGTGGCTTCTAATCACCACGTGTGATTCGATGACACTGCCCGCCCCGATAGAAACCGCGGGGCCAACAATACACCAAGGGCCGATGGTCACGCCGCCTTCAATTACCGCGCTCGGATCGATCCGAGAACTAGGATCAATCGACATCCACTTTCCTCTCAGCGCACATAATTGTCATAGACGCAGCTAACTCTTCGCCCACAAAAGCGGTTCCCTTAAATTTGTATATTCCACGGCGATTGGTGATCACCTCCGCTTTTAAGATTAACTGGTCTCCAGGCACGACTGGGCGCCTAAGTCGCAAATCATCTGCGCCAACGAAGTAATACAGAAAACCGTCTTTGGGCTTTTTTTCTTGCGTTTTAAATCCAAGAATCCCTGCAGCTTGAGCGATAGCCTCGATAATCAGCACGCCTGGCATAATGGGATTATCAGGGAAATGGCCTTCGAAGAAAGGCTCGTTATTCGTCACATTCTTATAGGCTACGATCGATTTACCTAGCTCCATCTCCAGCACCCTATCCACCAGCAGGAAAGGGTAGCGTTGGGGCAGGTATTCCTTTATCTCGTTAATGTCTAGAAGCATCTTAGTCTCAATTGTAGTGTCGTCATTTACTTGCGATTAGGAGTCGGCCTTGCGCTCGAGATTCTTGAGCCGCTTGGCAATACTGTCCAATTGTTGAAAACGAAGCGCGTTGCGCTTCCATTCGGGCGTGGGCGACGCCAGAGTGCCTGAGGAAATCATTCCCGCCTCTGTGACCGATTTACTAAGCAGCGCCATAGCACTTACTTGCACGCGGTCGGCGACGGTAATATGACCCACTGCACCCGATCCGCCACCAAAAATGCAGTACTCGCCGACCGTGACACTGCCAGCTAGCGCAGCACAACCACAGATAATCGTATGCTTACCGATGACGCAGTTATGACCAATCTGCACTTGATTGTCGATCTTTACTCCATCGCCAATAATGGTGTCTAACATCGCGCCGCGGTCTATCGTCGACGCCGCGCCGATTTCGACATCATTACCGATACGCACGCCGCCTAGCTGCGCTATTTTAACACTACGCTCGCCGTCAAACGCGAAACCGAAGCCGTCTGCACCAATGACACTCGTTGAGTGAATGATCACTCGATCGCCGAGGGTGACGTCGTGATAAAGCACAACATTCGGGTGGATACGCACACTCTCGCCAAGTTGACAGTCACGTCCAATAAAAGCGCCAGCCCCAATCCTCGAGCCCGCACCGATCGTTGCTCCCTCACCAATCACCACATTCGCCTCGATGCTCACATCATCGGCAAGCGTCGCCGACGCAGCGATACTGGCGGTTGGGTGGATACCGGCTACGACAGCGTCTTCGCGCGCGAATAGCTGCGTCGCGTAAGCAAAAGTCACGTAGGGGTTTTGTGCGATAAGTCGATTACCCGAAAACGAATTGGCGGATTTTTCGGCAAGAATAACCGCGCTAGCTTGGCAGTCAGCGAGTTGGGAGGTATAGGTTGGATTGCTAAGAAAGCTCAGCTGACCTTCGCCGGCCGAGCTTAAAGGCGACAGTCCGGAGATGATGATGTCTCCATCTCCCTCCAGCTTCGCCCCAAGAAGATCAGCGATTTCGGCAAGTCTGAATTGCTTAGCTTGCGGCAAGGCTCCTCTCCTTAGGTAGAGCGATCACTACTCAAAAAGAATCTGCGACCCGGCTCGCCCGAGCCGGGTGCAACGTCCTAGTTAGCGGCTGCGGTGTTCTGATTTAGTTTCGCTGTCACTTTAGCAGTGATATCAAGTACAGGTGCGAAATAAGGTGCGCTATCAACATTGAGAATGAGGTCATAGCCTCCCTCAGCGACAACATCAGATACAGCCTCGGCTAAAGTACCCTGCATGCTTTGCAAGAACTGCTGGTTCTTTTCCTGAAGCGCTTTCTGAACACGCTCTTGAATTAGTTGCAGCTGTACCTGCAGGTCTTGTGCGTTCGAATTCATGCGACGAATTTCGTCCTGCGTCATCACTGCCTCGTCCTGCTGAAACTTCTCGCTGAGCGCAGTAAGCTGCTCAGATAATTCCTGTGCGCGAGTCTCATCGGCATTGAACTCTTGCTCGAGTTCCTCTTGCACAATACGCGCTGCATCGGAATTAAATAGCGCCTGCAAAGCATTTAAAACGCCGATTTTTGTGTCTTGTGCCATCGCAGCTTGAGATGCGGCAACCAAACACACTACGGCAATTAAGGTCTTCAATGTTTTCACTTATGTTCTCCAAATCTAACAAAACTTCGTAAAGAGAGGCTGGCCACACGCCCCTACTCAGTTGATGATTTATCGGCGCAATAGCCGACGACTAAAATTCTTTTCTCTAGAAACCTTGGCCTACCGTAAAATCGAACGTCCTCGTGTCATCGCCGTCTTTTCCGAATGGCTGGGCAAGATAGAAAGTCAAAGGGCCGAAAGGCGAAAGATAAGTAACGCTAACACCGACCGAATAACGAATCTCAGCTAGGTCGAAGTCCGAACAATTCTTCAGGAGTCGCCTTCTCTCCGAACAGCTAGACGAGAACACATTGCCCGCATCGATAAAGAAAGCAGAGCGCACCCTACTCCTGTCCTCTACGAAAGGCAGCGGGAATAAAAGCTCCAACGTCGCTGTTACCAATATGTTACCACCAAAGCTGTCGAAATCCTCATCTAGGAAGAAGTTTTCCACCGCAAGCGCGACCTCAGGGTTGCCATTCTCGTCGAAGAGTCGGTTGCCATTAGCATCGAAAACAGGCGCTGTGCTGTAGCCGAACTCGTTACTGAGACCCACTGCAGACCCGTCTTCTCTCTTGATGATATTACCTTCATCATCCTTGAGCAGACTGATGCCGCCTTGTGTCAGATATCTCGCGCCAGGCGTACTCTCAGGGCCTAAGCTATTCTCTTCGAATCCACGCAAGACACCAGCCGCACTAAGACCACCTGCAAAGAAGTTATTAAAGAACGGAAGCTCATCAGTATCGCCATAACCGATACCGTAACCGAGGTTGGTTCGCAACGAGACAACCCACTCTCTGTTCTGTGAGACCGGCCAATAGAACTGTCCATTATAATTTATTCGAGCATATTCGAGATCAGACCCAGGCAGCGTGACTTCAATCCCGAGGCTATGGAGAAAGCCCGCGTTCGGGAGTTGACCGCGATTGAGGGTGTTGCGGAAATAGTTGCCTGTGATCGTAAAGTTATCGAACTCATCACCAAATTTGTCGACAAACCCTTGCTCATTCGGACTACGCAACTGCTGCGGTGTTAGGTCTGCCACATTGCCTAGCACTGAGTCGACGACGGGGCCGTCGAAAGCATTGCCGTTCGCTGGCGTGGTGATGTATTTATCGACGCCTTCGAACAGTATCGGGCTTGCCATAATTTCTTGCACAGAGCCCATACCTGCGCTCAATTCAGTGTGCGTAAAACCAAGGTCAAAGCCAAGCATTTCAATTTCGCTCAGCGGATAGCTAAAGCTCGCAGAACCCCCATAGGAGCTCGTATTAAATGCCGAGACGTTAAACGGAGATTCCATTTTTTGCGCAAACATATTGAATCCACGACTCACGCCATCGGGGGTAAAATACGGATCGACATACTGGAAATTTAGCCCTTGCTGGAAACGGCTTCTGTTCACACCGACTCCGATGGTTCGGCCCGTTCCGAGGAAATTTTGCGCCTGGAGGCTAGAGCTTATAAAGAAGTTACCGCCGCCGCCAGTACCTACTTGAAAACTTACAGCACCGAAATTTTGTTCGATTACGTCATAGTTCACATCAATCTGATCTTCGATCCCTGCTACTTCTGCAGTGTCGACCTCAACCGATTCGAAATAACCAAGACGCTCCAATCTAACCTTAGACTGCTCTATCTGCAGACTTGAGGCAGGCGCACTTTCGAGCTGTCTCATCTCGCGCCTTAACACGTCGTCTGCGGTCGATACGTTGCCAGCAAAGCTAATGCGGTTGACGTAAGTTCGATTGCCCGGTTCGATAAAGAACGTCACGTCGACCGTTTGTTCATCATCATTAACCTCGGGCACGCCGGTCGCCTCGGCGAACGCATAGCCGAGATTGCCGAGAAACTGAACCATGATTTCTTCAGTCCCAGTAACTAAGCCTTGCGAATAGATTTGGCCCGAGCGTACAAAAAGTGCCGCTCGCAGCAAGTCCTCGGCGTCGACTAAGTCGCCTGCAAGCTCGACATTACGGATCGCATACTGTTTGCCCTCAGAGATATTGATCGTAATGTAAACTTCTTGCCTGTCTGGCGTAATTGCAATGGGCGTAGAATCAATGCTGAACTCGACATAGCCGTTGTCGAGATAAAAAGATTCGAGACGCTCGAGGTCCCCAGACAACTGCTCGCGAGAGTATCTGTCGCGACGACTCATAATTAGATAGAACGGTTTTGTGCCGAGCTCGAAAAGCTGCAAGAGGTCTTCTTCAGCGTAAGAATCGTTGCCTACGATATTAATGTGACGGATGCGAGACTCTTCGCCCTCATTGATATCTAGTTTGATGCTAACTCGGTTTCGCGGCAGCTCTTCAACTTCAATTTCTACAGCCGCACCATAGCGACCGCGCGAAGAATAGACGTCTTGTATTCCTTGCCGGATGACCTCTAGCGCGGCCCGCGTAAATATCTGTCCTTCGGCAATATCTGCCGATCCCATGTTTTCAATTATGTCCTCTGTCTTGAGAACACTATTACCTTCGATAGTAATCTCGGCAACCGATGGCCGCTCCAACACGGTGACAACAAGAATATTCCCCTCGCGCGACACTTCGATTTCATCGAAGTATTCAGAACGCGAAAGTTCACGAATTATTTGAGCTGAGGTCAGCGCGTTAACCTCATCTCCAATACCAACAGGCAGCAGGTTATAGATTATTCCGGGCGAAATACGCTGATAGCCGTCGACGATGATGTCGGCGACTATAAAATTTTGCGCGTGGAGCGGGCTAGCAAAGCCAAAGGCCAGCAGGAAACAACAGAGCAGTTTCTTCATTCGTAATGCTTTCTCGGGTTATTCATTTGAGGAGCGCATACACGCTCCCGCACGCCACAACTTCTTTTGCAGCCGTGTAGTCTTTGTCTGAACCGTTTGAACTCAACCTCAGGCGTGAAGTTGCGCCTTTTAGAGCAAACGGGTTACATCGTTATAAACGGCCAACACCATGATGCCCGAGATCAGTAATAGTCCAATTTGCAATCCGAAAGCCTGCACCTTCTCCGGCACGGGTCGTCGCGTGACGATCTCGATCAAATTGTACAAAATATGCCCCCCATCCAAGATAGGGATTGGCATTAAGTTCATGACGCCAAGCGAGATGCTGAGAAGCGCCAAGAAACCAAGATAGACATTCAGGCCATAGGACGCGGTCTCTCCCGCGACTTGAGCGATAGTAATAGGCCCATTAATATTCTTAACCGATATCAACCCGACGATCATTTTCTTGATCGAGGCCAGCACAAAAACCGATTTTTCATAGGTTTCGGTGATCGCAGGCATAATCGCCGACGCAGCATTGTACTTTACTTCGCGCCGCATCTCCCGCGGAACGAGCGCATCGTAGTCTACTTGCTGCACATAAGCGCCGATAATGCCGATTTTGCTGCCATCGGGAAGTTCGGTTAGCGCGGGAGTGAGGCTTAACTCTATTAATTGGTCTCCCCGTTCGACCGCCACAATGAGCGCTAGTTCCGGACTGGCGCGGATTATTTCGACCCATTGGCTCCAGCCATCAACCCTCTGGCCAGCAACGCTCACTATGCGGTCGCCGGCTAACAGGCCCGCTTGGTCACCCGCTTGCCCCTCAACCAATTTGTCGATAACCGCAGGGATGTCTATTTGCGTTATGCCCAAGGCCTTGAGTGGACGGGGCTCAGTCGAATCCGCCATAAATCCCAAAATGGGCACGCTGACGTCTCGTGCAGCAGAAGACTCCGCGCCTTTTACCGAAAAAGTAACGCTACCACTCTCGCCCATACGGCCAATCAACTGCAGAGCAACTTGTTGCCAAATAAGCGTCGGTTCACCATCGACCGCGAGAATTTCATCTCCTGACTCAAGCCCTGCGCGCTCGGCAACAGAACCTTCAACCACCGAGCTTATAATCGGTGCAACGCCCGATGTGCCGTAAGCGATATTAATAATCCAAAAAATGACTATTGCGAGCAGCAAATTAGCCGCGGGGCCAGCAGCAGAGATAGCCATCCGCTGCCAGACGCTTTTTGCCGCGAAAGACTTCGAGCGATCCTCTGCGGGCACAGCCTCAGCGTCTGGCAACGAAGTGTCTTCTTGCCCGAGCATGCGCACATACCCACCGAGCGGAATGGGTGCGATAACGTATTCAACCCCGTCTTTGCCTACCCATGTTTTGACGGCCTTACCAAAGCCAATAGAGAATTTGAGGACTTTAACGCCACAGCGCCTTGCCACCCAAAAATGGCCGAATTCGTGAACGGTCACGAGTATTCCAAGCGTGACTAAAAGGGCCAGCACGCTGGTGGTGATTTCGATGATATTCTCAATCATTACAGCCTCTTCTGACGCTGGCGCCAGTAGCGATAAGTTAAATTAACTATTATTAATCAGGGTATTAGCTAGTGCCCGAGCGCGTGAATCCGCGTCATAGATGATATCGAGACTAGAGGCAGATTCACAAGGTATTTGTGCCATGACGTCGGCGTTGACCGCCGCGATGCGACTAAAGCTAAGACGCCCCGCTAAGAACGCTTCGACGGCCTCTTCGTTGGCCGCATTCAATAACGCCGGCGCAGTGCCTCGGACTCGCGCGGCCTCCATGCCTAATTCGAGGCAGCGAAACCGTGCGAGATCAGGTTCGCGAAATTCCAATGTTTGCCCTGTAGCAAGATCGAGCCTAGGGGCTTCGGTTGTGATCCGCTGCGGCCAGGCAATACAGTGTGCGATAGGCACCCGCATGTCTGGACTCGCCATTTGTGCGAGCACAGACCCATCGCTGTAATGAACCATCGAATGGATAACCGACTGCGGGTGGATGATGACCTCAACCTGATCAGCAGCTAGGCCGAACAGGAAGCACGCCTCAATAACCTCCAACCCCTTATTCATCATGGTCGCCGAATCGACAGAGATCTTACTCCCCATAGACCAAACAGGATGTGCGCAGGCTTGCGCCGGTGTTATCGAGGCAAACTGATCTAACGGCGTGTCGAGAAACGGGCCACCGGACGCCGTGAGGACGATTTTTTCGACAAACGTAAACTGCGAAGCACTAATTCCTTCTTTAACCGTTGGCAAACACTGGAAAATCGCGTTGTGTTCGCTGTCGATAGGTAGCAGCGTCGAACCGTGATGCCGCGCCGCATCCATAAGGATGTCGCCGGTCATAACAAGCGCCTCTTTGTTGGCGAGAAGCAATCGTTTCCCGGCCTTCGCCGCGGCCAAGGTGGCTGCAAGTCCTGCCGCACCGACAATCGCAGCCATAACCATGTCGACTTCAGCATCCGCAGCAACCTGCTCGAGCGCCTCCGGCCCAACCAACAGCTCTGTTTTACACGCCGCTGCGCGGAGCGCTTTCGCGAGCTGATCTGCCCCCGCTGAATCCACCAAGACTGCGTAACGCGGGTTAAATTCGAGACACTGCGCCAGTAGCGTTGCCGCATTCGTATTAGCGGTGAGCGCAAAAATAGAGAGGTTTTCTATTTTACGAGCGACGGCAAGCGTGCTCTCGCCGATCGAACCGGTTGAGCCAAGCAGCGTAAGCGACGCGCCACTAGCCAGGGTATTAAGCTCCACGCTAAACGCCTCCAAGCAGAAGAATAAGCACGGCCACGCAGATCGGCGTCGCCGCCATAAGTCCATCAATTCGATCGAGCAGACCACCATGGCCAGGCAGAATAGACCCGCTGTCTTTTAGCTCCCGATTGCGCTTCAACATGCTTTCGGCGAGATCGCCAACAACACTAAAAAAGGCAACGATAAGGGCAAGCGCGGCAAAAATGGCATAGTCGATAGCCGCAAATGCTTGGACGTATTTGTCGAGCAAAAGCGCAAAAGCCAAAGACACGATTAGATTAAGAGCGACCCCGCCCCAGACCCCTTCCCAGGTTTTATTGGGGCTTAAAGCAGGTGCCAGCTTGCGTTTGCCAAACAGTTTTCCCGTAAAAAAAGCACCGACGTCGACGGCTGCAACCATAATAATGAGCATGATCACAAGCGCGCCGCTAGGCAACAATGCTTTCAGAGTCACCAAGCCTACCCACGTGCCGAGAAGCGAGAGCATGCCCATCACAGAGATCCGGGATTTGTCATTCCATGCCTCAGTGGACTCTGGAAAGGACACGATCGCACCAAACATAAGCGCCCAAAACAGCGCACCCAGTAATGAAAAGCCGAGGGCGAAGCTCGCGTCATAACCATTATTTCCAGCCAGACCGAGTGCAAACCACAGCAAGGCGATAGACAGCGCTAACGTGCCAACAAAGGCTAGCCGAGACTTTGCACCCAGCGATGCAAAGGCTGCCCATTCCCACGCGCCAATTAAGACTAATGCGCCGGTGATAGCCGCAAACGCCTCTAGGCCTAAACTAGTTGTCATCGCGATTAGGCCAACCAACAAGACAATTGCAGTGGCGATGCGCTGTCTAAGCATCGGCGAGCACCTCAGTATTTTCTTGCTGCCCAACGCTGTCGTGTGCAAAGGCGTTCTGCCCACCGAAGCGCCGCTGCCTACTCGCGTAATCATCGATAGCCAGCTGAAGTTCAGCCTCGTTGAAGTCGGGCCAATAGGTGTCGCAGAAATAGAGTTCGGTATAGGCCAATTGCCAGAGCAGGAAATTACTCAGTCGACGCTCTCCCCCAGTCCTTATGCAAAGGTCGGGGTCGGGAGCCTCTGCTAGGCTCGTATATTGATGC
>TARA_B110000503_G_scaffold68629_2_pt1 | contig 31214 bp, 23 predicted proteins | sample TARA_B110000503 | Tara Oceans TARA_B110000503 (sample SAMEA4397472) | marine metagenome | biome: Polar Biome; feature: [SRF] surface water layer (ENVO:00010504); material: water (ENVO:00002006), including particulate matter (ENVO:01000060) such as... | depth 5 m | reverse complement strand
GGAAACTTTGCCTCCGCAGAAAAGCACTTCAATAAAGCAGTCAAACTGAATAAGCATCTGTTTCAGGCCTATGCCGATCTGGGGTTGTCACAGTCCGCTCAGGGAAAGCTCAGCGATGCTATTCGGTCATTCAAGCAAGCATTGATAATAAATCCGGCGTTTGCGCCCGCTCACTCGAATATTGCTCTTGTCTATCTCAGGACTCATGAGGCGAGAAAAGCACTTCATCATGCAAACCAATCCGTTGCGATAGACGGCATAAATCCTGCTTACCAGAATGTAGTGGCATTGTGCTATCGAGAGTCAAACCAGACGGAAAAAGCGGTTGCTACGTTCAAAAATATTAACGCTACACACCCCGAATATTATGGCGCTTTTCAGGGGCTCTATGAAACTTATCGGCTCATTAACGATATTCCTAATGCGGAGAGCGTGTTACTGCGTGCAAAAGCACTTTTTAGTGCGCATGTACCTGTCTACAAAACCCTGGGGAAACTCTATGAGCAGAGTGATCGCGCGGATCAGGCTCGAGATCTCTACTCAGAGGCAATTGACAGCTGTGGCGACAGACCCGATTTGCTGATTTCACTGGGCCGAGTGAACCGAATTCTGGGAAACTTCAATGAAGGGCTGGCACAGATCGACAAGGCCCTGAGTATTGACAACGCCTCTCAGCCAGCCCTCGCCGAACGCTGCAGTATGCATATTCTGTCAGGGGAGTATGACGAAGCTCACACCTTGTTAGGCAACTTTATCTCAGCAAACAAGCAACAGCCTTTAACCCCCGGTCTGGCACTCGCTTACGCCCAGGTATGCAGGCTGACAAAGCGCTATGAGGACAGTGTCAAAGTACTGCGCAATACGCTCGAAACACCGGGAATACCCGATGACATGACGTCAGTTATCCTGTTTTCAATGGGCGATGGCTACGACAAGATGAACAAGTATGACCGTGCTTTTACCCTGTACGGTAAAGCCAATAATGTTGCTAGATGCAAATCAGATATTGCGTTATACCTTGAAGGGTTGCGTGACATTGAGAGCGGTATTCGCAGTGGTTACCCCGACAAAGCTATCCGCTCAGATAGCGCTACCCGCAAGCCGGTATTCATCGTTGGCATGCCGCGATCGGGCACATCACTCACAGAACAGATTATTGCCAGCCATCCCGACGCCTACGGCGCGGGTGAGTTAACGCAGCTATGGAGTATCGGTCAGGAAATCAGTCGCAGCAAAAATTTTGAGCACTACACTGAAAATCTGGCTTCATTGGGTAAGGAGAGCGCTAACCTGTACGCCGAGCGCTATCTGGCGTATCTAGAAAATCTGGCACCCCATGCATTGCGTGTCACAGATAAGCTGCCGCATAACTTTATGAATATAGGACTGATTAAACAGCTATTTCCAGAGGCTTTCATTATTCACTGCCATCGCCACCCCTTTGATACATGCCTGTCTGTTTACTTTAAAAAATTTAATGACCGCCATCTTTACGCACGGAATTTGTCGGAAATTGCCAGATTCTATGCTGCATACAGGGATCTGATGAATACTTGGGGCAACACAGCGACCAATATTTTTAGTCTCAAGTATGAGACCCTGGTGGCCAATCAGGAAAAACTGTCACGCGATATCATCAGTCACATAGGGCTGGACTGGGACGATAAATGTCTGAGGCATTATGAGTCGGATAGACTCGTTACGACGCTAAGCTACACGCAGGCCAATCAGCCTATTTACACGGGCGCCGTCAATCGATGGAAAAACTACAGACCTCACCTTCAGCCATTGATAGATGTCCTGGGAGATCCGGAGCAATACGAATAGCACTGGTTAAACTTACCTATGCTGATAAAAAAGCGCATCCGATCATGCCAGAAACCAACCGCGGCGCAGCCCACTCCGGACGCTATTACAGCGACCCAGAACAGCGGTTGCAAAAAGATTGTAGAGGCCTCGGTGATCCGGGTAAAAAATAGGCTGATGCTTGAGTGTGTGTGGTAGTGCTCATGTCTTGACATCTTTTGTTTGCGTTGATTGCAACGCAGTTAGGTGTCTACAGTTTTAGGGGCATACCAGTACCTTGCTTAAAGCACCATAAAACCGCGCGTACAAGGGCTCCAGAGGGAAGTGTGCAGGGAATTTGGCGCGCCCGGAGAGATTCGAACTCCCGACCAACTGGTTCGAAGCCAGTTACTCTATCCAGCTGAGCTACGGGCGCATAAGAGAATGGCATTATATAGATTCCTGGCCTCGGAGGAAGGCCTGTGTCGCCAATATCACGGTATATCCGCCAAATATTCCTATCTTTTGATGGTGTAGCCAGTTGAGGGGCCGATTCTGGCGCGTGCGGTGGTTCAGGGGCGAGTGACGCAAAGTGGTGGAGAAGCACCCGCTAGTAGAGGGGCTCAGGGACATTCGTCCTCACCCTTTGGTGACTTACTCAGGTATACTGCCTTGCACCTAAAGTCAGGTAATGACAGTGTCAGTCAACGAATCCAACACAGAAGCCCCCGCCGGCGCGGTGCCGTCGCAGCCGAGTGCGCGGCCACAACAGAACGAAATGCCGTTCGCGGTCGTGATGGGCAAGACGCTCATCGAGTTCCCGAAGGATCTGTACATCCCACCGCAGGCGCTGGCGGTTTTTCTGGAAGCATTTGAAGGTCCACTGGATCTGTTGCTCTACCTGATCAAACGTCAGAACCTGGATATTCTCGACATCGACGTGTCCCGTATTACCGAGCAGTACATGCAATACGTGGAACTGATGGACGCCATGCAGTTTGAGCTGGCCGCGGAATACCTGCTGATGGCCGCCATGCTGGCCGAGATCAAATCCCGCATGTTGTTACCGCGCGCCAGTGAGGTGGAAGACGACGAGGAGGATCCGCGCGCGCAGCTTATTAGGCGCTTGCAGGAATATGAGCGCTTCAAAAAAGCGGCAGAAGATATCGAGGAATTACCGCGCGTCGAGCGGGATACCTGGGTGGGTAGCGCAAATCCCCCGGAATTGAATCGTGAGCGGCCCGAGCCGTTCGTTGAGATGCGGGAATTGATGCTGGCGATGGGCGAGGTGATGCGTAGGGCGGACATGTTCGCCAGTCACCATATTTCGCGAGAAGCCCTGTCGACGCGCGAGCGTATGAGCGAGGTGCTGGAGCGCTTGGCAGGCCGGCAGTTTGTGCCCTTTGTGTCGTTGTTCAGTGCGTCCGAAGGGCGCTTGGGAGTGGTGGTGACGTTTCTAGCCATCATGGAGCTTATCAAGGAATCATTAGTGGAAATCGTGCAGACCGAGATTTTTGGCCCGATCCACGTCAAGGCAAGGTCGGAGTAACATGTCGGAAATCGGTTTGGTGCAGATTATCGAGGGTGCGTTGTTGGCTGCTGACAAGCCACTCACGGTAGTGCAATTGGCGGAGTTGTTTGAGGAGCACGAGCGGCCAGACAATACAGCGATTCGCGAGGCACTCAGCGAGGCTGTCGCGCGCTGTGAAGACCGGGGTTTTGAGCTGCAGGAGGTGTCCAGTGGGTTTCGCTACCAGGTACGGCAATCACTTAGCCCGTGGGTAGGACGCCTGTGGCATGAGCGCCCGCAAAAGTATTCGCGCGCACTGCTGGAAACCCTTGCATTAGTCGCCTACCGACAGCCTATTACGCGCGGCGAAATCGAAGAAATTCGCGGCGTTGCTGTCAGCACTAACATCATCAAAACCTTGCATGAGCGTGAGTGGATACGGGTGGTAGGACACCGGGATGTACCGGGTCGGCCATCAATGTACGCCACCACTCGGCAGTTCCTGGACTATTTCAGTCTGAAGACACTGGATCAATTGCCTGCACTGGCAGAAATTCGCGATTTGGAGACGCTCAATGTGGAGTTGGGCTTCAGTGATCCGTTGCCGGTGTCACAGCCCATGCCGGGGTTTGACACAGAGGGGATGTCGGAGGCGGAGCAGGCATCGGAAGCGGCATCAGCGCAAATGGATATCACCGAGGCGAGCGCGAGCTTGACGGTGGTTGGCGGCGCGGCGCACGAGCCGGCGACCAGCGAGGATTTTGACGATACCGATGAGCCCATTTCACTGGCTGAGGCGGTGGACGATCTGGAAGCGCGAGTCGCGCAATCGCGGCCTGACGAGGTGGTAGTCCTCGACATGGATGAAGACATCGATGGAGTTACAGAAAATAACGACGATTCGGATTTAGATGACTACCCGAACCGTTCACCCTCCGAACCCGAATCACAGGTCTGACCTGATATGGCGAATAAGTCCCACAGGGGCGCACCCCGTTTGCAGGGCAAGCAGCCAGCAAGCTCCGAGACCAAGCCCGCTGTGGTAAAGCCACAGGCGGCTACTGTCAGCAGTGGTGAAAAACTGCAGAAGGTACTGGCGCGCGCCGGCCTCGGCTCGCGCCGGGAAATGGAGCGCTGGATCGAGGCTGGCAGAGTGGCGGTTAACGGCAAAGTCGCCCACCTCGGTGATCGCGTTGAAGCGCGTGATGAGTTGGCCGTCGATGGCCGCTCTCTGGAGATAGCGCCAGCGGAGGAAGCGCGTTGCATTCTCTACCACAAGCCGCCCGGGGAGGTTTGCTCACGCAATGATCCAGAGGGACGGCGCACAGTATTCGGGCGTTTGCCCAGTTTGAAGACGGGTCGCTGGATTTCCATTGGTCGCCTGGATTTCAACACTTCTGGCCTGCTGCTGTTTAGCACTGACGGCGATCTGGCCAATGCGCTAATGCATCCCTCATCCAACATCGAGCGCGAGTATATGGTGCGAGTGATGGGTGACGTGCAGGACGATATGCTGCAGCGCATGCAGGAAGGTGTGATGCTGGAAGATGGCATGGCGCGCTTTACTGATATCCAGCAGATCGGCAAAGGTGGCATCAACCGTTGGTACTGCGTGGTACTGATGGAAGGACGAAATCGCGAAGTGCGACGCCTGTGGGAATCCCAGGGGTTGACAGTGTCCCGTCTCAAGCGGGTGCGCTACGGCGACGTCTTTATCCCGTCCAAGGTCAAACAGGGCCAATGGGTGGAGTTAGAGCGTGTGCACGTTAAATCGCTTTACCGGATGGCCGGCCTGGCGCCAAAAGAGACGGCGCGCAGCACGGTCAGGGAGCGCGAGGTAATGGAGCGACAGTTCGGCAAGCGGCACAGTCGCGGCAGTGCGGGACGCAGCCCGGCCAAGCCCGCTAAAAAGCGCGATCGATACTGAGAGACACGGCGTTAGCGCGCGTCAAATGCCTTGCCAGTAACCCCGGCGCTGTCATCCCCCATCAGATACAAGTACGCGCCCATGATGTCCTGCGGTGAGGGGTTGTTGGTGGGTGTCTCGGCGGGGTAGGCCGCTCTGCGCATGGCCGTATTGGTGCCGCGCGGATTCAGGCTGTTCACGCGAATATTGGACGTATTCTCCAGCTCATCTGCCAGCACCTGCATAAAACCTTCAGTGGCAAACTTGGATACGGCATACGCCCCCCAATAGGCTTTACCAGTGCGGCCTACGCCTGAGGATGTCAAAATGATAGACGCGCTGGGCGCCTGCTGTAGTAGTGGCAGCAGGTAGCGGGTTAGCAGGAACTGGGCGTTGACATTCACCTGCATCACCTCCATCCAACTGGCGTAACCGGCGTCCGCTAATGGGCGACGGTCGCCGAGGAGTGCGGCATTGTGCAGTAGGCCGTCGAGGCAGGAAAATGTCTCGCCCAGGCTGGCTGCCAGATTGACGTAGTTCTCCTCGGTAGCACTGGCAAGATCCATTTCTATGATGGCGGGCTTGGCCCCGCCGGCTGTTTCGATTTCATCGTATACCGCGTCCAGTTTGTTGCCTGTTCGTCCCAGCAATAAAACAGTTGCGCCATGGCTGGCATAGCTGAGTGCAGCAGCGCGTCCGATACCGTCGCCGGCGCCGGTCACCAGAATGGATTTGCCTGCCAGCAGATTGCTGGGTGGGACGTAGTGGTCGGGGATGAGATGATCGGTCATGAGATGATCGGTCATGCGATTATCGGTCATGCGATGTCCCGCTGTGGGCTGCCCAGAATCAATTCGAGCAGGTCGGTACTGCGCTGCGCCTCGGCGTTCGAGCCCCAGAGCTGCGGGTCATCACCCGGTTCGATATAGCCATAGCTGGCAGCGATGGTATACATGCCAGCACCGCGTCCCGCCTCGATATCGCGCAGGTGGTCGCCCACGTAAATCGCCTCATGGGGCGCACAGTCGAGGTCGCGACAGTTGCGGTACAGTGATTCCGGATGTGGTTTACGGTTGGTGATGTCGTCCGGGCAGACCACGCTACCCGGTGGTGGTTGAATATTCAGTTTTTGCAACAGTGGTGCCGTGTAGGCACGCGGCTTGTTGGTAGAAATGCCCCAGGCAATACCCTGCGCCTGCAGGCGCGCAAGCAGGGATTCTATGCCGGGGTAGGGTGTGGCTATCGTGCCCAGCACCTCGCTATACAGCTCTAGCAGGCGCAGCCGATTGCGTTCGAATTCAGGCGCATCCTCGGGTATATTCAGGCCCAGGCTGACCAGCGCGCGCGCGCCGCTGGAGACCGAGGCGCGTATGCGCGCCGGGTCCATCGGCTCTCGCCCGTGCTCGGCGCGCAGGGCCTGCACCACGGGTACGAATTCGTCGGCAGTATCGACCAGCGTGCCATCCAGGTCGAAGATGACGGCGCGCAGTGTTCTGGGGAATGCGCAGCGCGAGGATTTCATCAGGCGGGCTTCACCGCGCGAACCATGTAGTTCACGCTGACATCGGCGTCATTTAAACGGTAGCGCCTGCTAAGCGGGTTGTAGGTCAAACCGGTTATGCCGTGCATTATTAGTCCTGCATCGCGCATCCATCCGGCCAGCTCTGAAGGCTTGATGAATTTAGCGTACTCGTGTGTGCCCGCAGGCAACAGCTTCAAAATGTGCTCGGCGCCAACAATGGCGAAGGCGAACGCCTTGGGGTTGCGATTGATGGTGGAAAAATACAGCGCACCACCGGGCTTCGCCAGTGCCGCACATGCGGCGATGACGGCCCCCGGGTCAGGTACGTGCTCCAGCATTTCCAGGCAGCACACGATGTCATAGGCTGCGCCTTCCTCCTCGGCCAATTGTTCGGCGGTGGACTGGCGGTAGTCGACCTCGACACCCGATTCCAGTTGGTGCAGCCTTGCCACGGCAAGTGGCGCCTCGCCCATATCGATACCGGTGACGATTGCGCCGCGCTGTGCCATCGCCTCCGCCAAAATACCACCACCACAGCCGACATCGACCAGGCGTTTCCCGGCGACCGGAGAGTGTTCGTCAATGTAGTTGGCACGCAGAGGATTGATATCGTGCAGTGGTTTGAATTCGCTACCCATATCCCACCAGCGCGAGGCAAGCGCCTCAAATTTGGCAATTTCCTGCGGGTCTACGTTTAAATTCGTGCTCATTGTGCCGGGCCCTCTGTGTTAGCGATTCGCTGTTGCCATTGGTTGATACGTGGCGTGAGCGCGTCGAGATCGATACGCGACAGCGCCCTGTCTGCCATCACCTGCTGGCCGGCAATCCAGCTGTGGCTTACCTGGCTGCCATTGCAGGCGTAGACCAGTTGCGACAGGGGGTGGTAGAGCGGTTGTGTCTCGGGGCCACGCATGTCCACCGCAATCAGGTCGGCCTGTTTACCTACTTCCAGACTGCCGATGTACTCCTGCTGTCCCAGCGCTCTTGCGCCGTTGATGGTGGCCATGGCAAGGACGTCTGCCGCCGGCAGTGCCGTAGCGTCGCCGGAGTGGAGTTTGGCCAGTAGAGCCGCGGTCTGCATCTCGCCGAATAGATTGAGGTCGTTATTGCTGGCGGCGCTGTCAGTGCCCAGTGCCACGTTCACGCCTCGCTGCAGTAAGGTGCCGACGCGGCAGGTGCCGGAGGCCAGTTTCATATTGGACTGTGGGCAGTGCACTACGTGAGCACCGGTGGCCTCCAGCAGGTCGATGTCCCGGTCGCACAGATCGGTCATATGCACGCACTGGGTTCGGGGGCCGAGCAACCCCAGTCGATGCAGAGTATCCAGCGGCCGCTCACCGTGTTGCTCCACGGCCCGCAGTACTTCGCCAGCGGTTTCATGCAGGTGGATTTGTACGGGCGTATCCAGTTCAGCTGCGAGCGTCGCGATTTTGGCCAGGTTTGCCTCGCACACGGTATAAGGTGCGTGGGGGCCGAAGACTACCGTCACCAGCGCGCTGTGCTTGAAATCATCACGCAGAGCCAGCCCCTTACTGATATAATCATCGGCGTCCTTGCCCCAGGCGGAGGGGAAATCAAAGATGGGGAATGTGATCTGGCAGCGCATGCCCAGACGCTGGGCGGTGGCGGCGCAAACATTGGGGAAGAAATACATGTCGCTGAAGGTCGTCGTGCCGGAGCGTATCATTTCGGCGATGGCCAGTTCGGTTCCGTCGGCCACGAACTCCTCGCTGACATGCGCCTGCTCCGCCGGCCAGATGTGTTCTTCCAGCCAGGGCATCAGTGCCTGGTCGTCGGCATAGCCGCGCAACAGGCTCATGGCGGCGTGACCGTGGCAGTTTATCAGCCCTGGCAACAGCGCGTGTCCCGGTAGCTCAAGGACGCGTTTTGCCTGAATAGCCTGTGCTTCAGCCCTGGGCAACAGGGCTGAAATTCGACCGTCGGTCAGCGCAATGCTGTGGTTTTCCAGCACCACACCGTGGGGAAGTACCGGTACGATCCAGCCGGGATGGATCAGTGTGTCGACAGTGCTTGGTAGCGGTGATTTCATACGTGTTTTCCTGTTTCCCGACGTCTTTGCGGGTATGCCTGTTGGTGCGCCATTTCGACCCGCTTACCTGTTGTTCGATGGGAATGGGGCTGCTGACGTGAAAGTATAACCACAAATGGGGCTCAGCTGCCCTAAAGGCGTCGATTTTCTGCAAAAACGTGGCGAGAAGGCAGTTAAATCCCGTATAATCGGCGGTTTGATTTCGAGGCTTGGCAGCGTTCATTCTATCTCTGACTGTTGCTGTAAATATCCACTGCATAAGAATTAACCGTTGTCCTTAAGATGCCTTCACAGCTAGTCAAGGAAGTCCGAGTAAATGGGTGAATTAGCCAAAGAAATTGTCCCCGTCAATATTGAAGACGAGATGAAGCAGTCCTACCTGGACTACGCCATGAGCGTAATCGTGGGGCGGGCGTTACCCGATGTGCGTGACGGGCTAAAACCCGTGCACCGGCGCGTGTTATTCGCCATGAACGAACTCAGCAACGACTGGAATAAGGGCTATAAAAAATCCGCCCGTATCGTTGGTGACGTAATCGGTAAGTATCACCCGCACGGTGACTCGGCGGTGTATGACACCATCGTACGGATGGCCCAGCCGTTCTCGCTGCGCTATATGTTGGTGGACGGCCAGGGGAACTTTGGTTCTGTGGATGGAGACTCTGCCGCTGCCATGCGTTACACCGAAATTCGCATGCGCAAGATTGCCCATTCCATATTGGCGGATCTCGACAAGGAGACCGTCGATTTTGTCGACAACTATGACGGCACCGAGCGCATCCCCGCCGTCATGCCCACACGGGTGCCCAACCTGCTGATCAATGGCTCCTCCGGTATCGCGGTGGGTATGGCCACCAATATCCCACCGCACAACCTGACCGAGGTAGTTAGCGCCTGCCTGGCACTGATCCGTGATCCGGAGCTGACCGTTGATGAACTGATGGAACATATCCCAGGGCCCGACTTCCCCACAGCCGGCATTATTAATGGCCGGGCGGGTATCATTCAGGCCTATCGCACCGGGCGCGGCAGGATTTATGTGCGCGCCAAGGCGGAAGTTATCCATGATGAAAAGCGTGGCAAAGACATTATCCTGATTCACGAGTTACCCTATCAGTTGAACAAGGCGAAGCTGATTGAGCGCATTGCGGAGCTGGTAAAAGAAAAGAAAATTGAAGGCATTACCGAGTTGCGCGATGAATCCGACAAGGATGGCATGCGCGTGGTGATCGAACTGCGTCGCGGCGAGATCGGTGATGTAGTGCTCAATAATCTATACGCCCAGACCGGCATGCAGTCTGTATTTGGTATCAACATGGTGGCGCTGGTCGATGGCCGTCCCAAACTGTTGAATCTCAAGGAAATCATTGAAGCCTTTATTCGCCATCGCCGCGAAGTGGTTACCCGGCGTACGGTATACCTGTTGCGCAAGGCGCGAGAGCGCGGGCACATTCTGGAAGGCCTGGCCATTGCCCTGAGTAATATCGATCCGATTATTGCCTTGATCAAGGCCTCCCCCAGCTCCGCCGAAGCACGGGAAAAACTGCTGGTACAGGCCTGGGAGCCGGGTGATGTCACCGGCATGCTGGAGCGGGCTGGCAACGATGCCTGTCGCCCGGATGAGCTGGAGCCACAGTATGGTCTGCACGATGGTAAATACCTGTTGTCGCCCGTTCAGGCACAGGCGATTCTCGATCTGCGTCTGCACCGCCTGACCGGTCTGGAGCACGAGAAGTTACTGAACGAATATCAGGAAAGATTGCGTGAAATAGCAGATTTTCTCGATATTCTCGGCGATCCCGAACGCCTCAAATTGGTAATCCGCGAGGAGCTGGAAGAGATAGTCACCGAGTACGGCGATGAGCGTCGCACCGTGATTACCGCATCCCAGCACGATCTGACAGTGGAAGACCTGATCACGGAAGAGGACAGGGTGGTGACGATTTCCCACGGTGGCTATGCCAAGACACAGCCATTGAGTGACTATCAGGCCCAGCGTCGTGGTGGGACGGGCAAGTCGGCCACCGCAGTGAAAGACGAGGATTTTGTCGAGCATCTGTTAATAGCCAGTACGCATGCCACGATATTGTGCTTCTCTAACCTGGGCAAAGTGTATTGGCTGAAGGTCTACCAGATACCGCTGGCTGGTCGCAATTCCCGCGGTCGCCCGATGGTCAACTTGCTACCGTTAGAAGAGGGTGAACGAGTGACCTCAATTCTTCCAGTGGAGGACTACACCGAGGGATATTATATCTTTATGGCGACAGCCAGCGGCACAGTCAAGAAAACGCCGCTCACGGATTTTGCGCGCCAACGCAGTGTGGGCCTGCGCGCCCTGCAACTGGATGAAGGCGACGTGCTGGTGGGCACGGCGATTACCCAGGGCGATTGCGACGTGATGTTGTTCAGTACCGAGGGTAAGGCAGTGCGCTTCAAGGAAACCGACGTGCGGTCTATGGGGCGCACAGCACGCGGTATTCGCGGTATCCGCCTGGGTGGGGGGCATGTGATGATTTCGCTCATTATTCCACGGCCTGAGGGGATGGTGCTGACCGTGAGTGAAAATGGTTTTGGCAAGCGCACCCCGATCGCGGAGTTCCCCACCAAAGGGCGCGGTGGCAAGGGTCTGATCGCCATGTCAACCAGCACGCGCAACGGTAATATGGTTGGCGCTGTGCAGGTCTTTGAAGGTGACCAGCTGATGCTCATCTCCAATCAGGGCACGCTGGTTAGAACACGCTCGGACGAAGTGTCCATACTCAGTCGCAATACTCAGGGTGTGCGCGTCATTCGCACCAAAGAAGGCGAAAGTCTGGTAGGCGTGCAGCGTATCGATGAGCCCGAGGAATTGCCAGAGCGCGAATCCGAGTCCGACCCGGACAGCACCGAAGACGCCGCTGACTGACGCGGCTTTTACCCACCTGTTGAGGAAGTAAGTACGATGACCCGTTGCTACAACTTTTGTGCCGGACCCGCTTCGCTGCCGGAGTCTGTCCTTCAAATCGCCCGTGACGACATGCTGGATTGGCATGGCAAAGGCCTGTCGCTGATGGAAATGAGCCATCGCAGCGACGAGTTTGTCGGCGTTGCACAGCACGCAGAGCAGACGCTGCGCAGCTTGCTGGGTATCTCCGATGATTACGCCGTGTTGTTTCTGCAAGGCGGTGCCAGCACGCAGTTTTCCGCAGTGCCGTTGAATCTGCTTGGCGATAAGCGCGGCGCAGACTATGTGAACACCGGGCAGTGGTCGAAGAAGGCGATCGAAGAAGCGCAGCGCTATGGCGAAGTGAATGTGGTGGCCAGCTCCAAAGACAGCAACTTCTGCACGATTCCCGCGCAGCATTCGTGGCAGCTGGGCGCAGACCCTGCCTACCTTCATTACGTTGCCAACGAGACGATAGGTGGCGTAGAGTTTTTCTGGACGCCGCCAGGCGAAGTACCGCTGGTAGCGGATATGTCCTCAACGATTTTGTCGCGCCAGATTCGCGTGGATGATTTTGGCGTCATCTACGCCGGAGCGCAGAAAAATATTGGGCCCGCTGGCCTCACTCTGGTGATTGTGCGTCGTGACCTGCTGGGTAAAGCACATTCGCTGTGTCCCGCTATGCTCAACTGGCAAGTCGCGGCAGATAACGATTCCATGTACAACACGCCACCGACCTTCGCGCTGTATCTGGCGGCTCTGGTGTTCGATTGGTTGGTGGAACAGGGCGGCCTGTCCGCGATGGAGACACTCAATCGGCGCAAGGCGCAGAAGTTATATGCAGCTATCGATGGCAGTGATTTTTATTCCAATCCGGTAGAAATTCCCAGCCGCTCCCTGATGAACGTACCCTTTATTCTGGCGAATGCCGATCTGGACAAGGTGTTTTTACAGGAGTCCGAGGCGGCCGGTTTACTGAACCTGAAAGGGCATCGCTCGGTGGGCGGTATGCGCGCGAGTGTCTACAACGCTGTGACTGAAGAGGCTGTAGATACGCTGATTGCCTTTATGCAGGATTTTGAGCAACGTAACGGTTAAGACCCCTTATGGCAGACAGCAGGAATCTAGAGCAGGTCCGGGCAGATATTGATGCTATCGATCAGGAGATCCAGGGCCTGATCAACAAGCGCGCGCAGTGCGCGCAGCGCGTCGCCGATATTAAGCTGGCAGAAGTGGTGGCGGCAACTAAGGATGGTGAGACCGTCGTGGAGCCGGTATTCTATCGCCCAGAGCGCGAAGCGCAGGTTTTGCAACGCATTATCAGTCGCAATACCGGCCCTCTCGAAGGCGCCAATATGGCGCATATCTTTCGCGAAATTATGTCCGCATGTCTCGCCCTGGAAAAGCCTTTACAAGTTGCTTATTTCGGCCCCGAGGGAACGTTTACGCAGGCGGCGGCAATAAAGCATTTTGGTCACGCCGCAATCTGCGTACCGCAGGCGACTATCGATGCAGTGTTTTCTCAAGTGGAATCCGGCGAGTGTCACTACGGTGTGGTGCCGGTAGAGAACTCCACGGAGGGCATGGTCAGCCACACGCTGGATAATTTTATGGATTCATCGCTGCAGATTTCCGGTGAAGTGGAAATGCGCATTGGCCTGCATCTATTGCTGGCGCCGGGCACAGCGGAGGGTGACATCACTCGCATTTGTGCGCACCAGCAGGCGCTCGCCCAGTGTCGTAGTTGGCTGGATAAACACTGGCCGCAAATGGCGCGTGAAGCGGTCAGTAGCAATGGTGAGGCGGCGCGCATGGCTGCCGAAATACCGGGAGTGGCAGCGGTGGCTGGTGATATGGCGCAGGAGCGGTATGGTCTGGAGGCGCTGGCAACACATATCGAGGATTACGTCGATAACACGACGCGGTTTCTGATTATCGGCCGCGAGGAGGTATTACCCAGTGGCCGCGACAAGACATCCATCATCGTCGCCAGTCGCAATAAACCGGGTGCGCTGTTCAATCTGCTGGAACCGTTCAGGCGTGGCAATATCAGTCTGACCCGTATCGATACAAGGCCGTCGCGCACCGAGAAGTGGGCCTACGTGTTTTTTATTGAGTTTGAAGGGCATTTGCGCGATGAAAATATCGCCACAATTATGACGGAACTCGAAGAGCAGTCCATTATGCTGAAGCCACTGGGGTCCTATCCTCAGGCGCTGTTATAAGTACCTGTGTGAGCTACGCCACAGACACTGTCGTCATTGTTGGCCTGGGGCTGATTGGCGGTTCACTGGCCAAAGCCTTGCGCCACAGTGGGTTTAGTCAGCATTTCATCGGCTGTGGTCACCGTGAGCCCTCGCTGCGACGCGGCGTCGAGTTGGGCATCATAGACGAGTACACGCTTGATCTTGACGAGGCCATTGCGCGTGCAGATATCGTGGTGATCTGTACCCCTACGCTAACGGCTGCACAGATGCTGGAGCAGATTTTGCCGCGCCTGCAGGGCCGATCCGGTGGACCGATAATTACGGATGTGGCCAGCGTCAAGGGAAGCCTGCGCGATGCCGCGATTGCGGTGGCGGGCGCGGTGCCGCCGCAGCTGGTGCTGGGTCACCCGATTGCCGGCTCTGAACGCAGTGGCGTGGATGCCGCCGACGTTAATTTGTTCGTCAATCACCGGGTTATCCTGACTCCCGTGGAAGGCAACGATCCCGCGGCGGTAGAGCTGGTGCGTGCGATGTGGACGAGCACCGGTGCGGACGTGCTCGACATGTCTGTGGAGCGGCACGATGCGGTGCTCGCCGCCACCAGCCATTTGCCCCATATGCTGGCTTACACGCTGGTGGATGCGTTGTCATCGTCGGATGCCAGTGAGGATATTTTCCGCTGTGCCGCTGGTGGTTTTCGTGATTTTACCCGCATTGCATCCAGTGACCCGACCATGTGGCGCGATATTGCCCTGGCCAATAAAGCTGCGCTGCTTGACGCTATCGATTTATTCAGCGAACACATGAGTCGCCTGCGCGCTGCCGTGCAGTCTGAAAATGCCGATGAGTTAACGGCTACCTTCTCCCGGGCCAAGCGGGCTCGCGATGAGTTTTCTGCCCTTCTGGCTCAGCGCAGCGAGCCAAAAATACCTTAAGGGTTACGTTATGCACTTCAAGTTACAACCCGGTGGAGCTCTGCAGGGGGACGCGAGAGTTCCGGGCGATAAATCCATTTCTCATCGCGCCATTATGCTGGGCGCACTGGCCGAAGGCACCTCGCGGGTCAACGGATTTCTGGAAGGCGAAGATGCCCTGGCCACGTTGGCGGCTTTTCGCGCGATGGGGGTCGAGATAGAGGGTCCGGTGGATGGCAGTGTTACGGTACATGGCGTGGGGCTGCGCGGTCTGAAAGCCCCTGCGCAAGCACTGGATCTGGGCAATGCCGGTACCGGCATGCGGTTACTGTGTGGCCTGTTGGCCGGGCAGACGTTTGACACCACACTCACCGGGGATGTCTCCCTCTGCAGTCGGCCTATGGGCCGGGTGATCGAGCCCCTGACGCAGATGGGTGCGCAAATTCAATCGACCGAAGGTGGCAGGCCGCCGCTGTCGATCCGCGGCGGGCAGCGACTGCGGGGTATTCACTACGATCTGCCAATGGCGAGCGCCCAGGTGAAATCGTGTTGTCTGCTGGCGGGCTTGTATAGCGAGGGCCGAACGTCTGTCACCGAGCCTGCGCCTACGCGCGATCACACCGAGCGCATGCTGAGAGGGTTTGGCTACCCGGTGCGGTCAGATGGGAACGCGATCTCGTTGCAGGGCGGCGGTAGCCTTCAGGCCTGCGATATTGAAGTGCCTGCAGATATCTCTTCAGCGACATTTTTTCTGGTCGGTGCGAGCATCGCGCCAGGTTCAGATCTGCTATTAATGCATGTCGGCATCAACCCCACACGGGTAGGCGTGATTAATATCCTGCAACTGATGGGAGCAGATATCACACTGCAGAATCAGCGTGAAGTCGGCGGCGAGCCCGTGGCGGACATTCGCGTCCGCTACGCCCCGCTGCACGGTATTGAAATACCGGCCGAGCAGGTGCCGCTGGCCATTGACGAGTTTCCTGCACTTTTTATCGCAGCGGCCTGTGCGCAGGGACGTACCGTCTTGCACGGGGCGGAGGAACTGCGAGTGAAGGAGAGCGATCGTATCGCCGCGATGGCGGAGGGCTTGAATACACTTGGCATCATCAATGAAATGCAGCAAGACGGTATCGTCATTGAGGGTGGGACCATCGGTGGGGGTGTCATCGATACCTTTAACGACCATCGTATTGCCATGTCCTTTGCTATCGCTGCGCTGCGTGCCACGGCTGAGATCACCGTGCGGGACTGCGACCACGTGGCGACCTCGTTTCCGGGGTTTGAGAGTCTCGCCCGGCGGCTTGGCTTACAAATTAGTGCGGTAGCACGGTAGAGAACTATGGCGAGCGTACCGGTCATTACTGTCGATGGGCCCTCTGGTGCAGGCAAGGGGACGATCAGCCATATGCTGGCCGATCGCCTCGGGTGGCACCTGTTGGATAGCGGCGCCCTGTACCGGGTGACCGGTCAGGCCTGCCTCATCGAAGGAGTCAGCTGGGATGACCAGATCGCGGTCCCCGAGGTCGCCAGGCATCTCGATGTGGTGTTCTCCCTCGCCGAAGATGGTGAAATACTGGTGGCGTATAAAGGCTTGGACGTGAGCGCCGCCATTCGCACGGAGGAGGGCGGGCGCGGTGCCTCTACGGTGGCGACGATCCCCGCTGTGCGCGACGCCCTGTTGGCCCGCCAGCGCGATTTTATGCAGCTGCCAGGACTGGTGGCCGATGGGCGCGATATGGGCACTGTGGTTTTTCGCGATGCCCCGTTGAAATTTTTCCTCACCGCCAGCGCTGCAGAGCGCGCGCAGCGGCGCTATAATCAGTTGATTGCGAAGGGGGTAAGTGTTAGAGTGCCGCGCCTTCTGGCGGATATCCAGGAACGGGATGAGCGCGACCGCAACCGCCTCACTTCGCCCCTGGTTCCCGCCGAAGATGCCATTGTCATTGACAGCAGCGCCATGCCCATTACCAAGGTGTTTGAACGGGTGATGCTCGAAGTGAAAAAGAGAGGTTTTATCTAGCCGTTTTCGGCTTTTTATTCCTTTTGAATGGTTTTAAATGTTTCTTTTCCAACTGAATCCAGTCAGGGTGGGGAAAGCGGCTTATTTTGAATGGCCCGGGCCGACTGGAGGCGCGGTAGAGACAGATCATTGTCTCGATCAAACCAAACCAAACAGGTGTTAAGTAATGAGCGAATCCTTCGCCGAACTATTTGAAGAGAGTCTGAAAACCGTCGATATGAAGCCAGGGTCAATTGTGACCGGCGTAATCATCGACATGGATAACGAGTGGGTCACCGTACACGCGGGCTTGAAGTCCGAAGGTGTTATTCCTCGTGAACAGTTTATTGATGCTAACGGTGAATGTAACCTTAGTATTGGCGACGAAGTACAGGTAGCACTGGAGGCCGTAGAAGACGGTTTCGGCGAAACCAAGCTGTCGCGTGAAAAGGCAAAACGTGCCGAGTCCTGGAAAGATCTGGAAGCCGCGCACGAAGCCGACGAAGTGGTTATTGGTATCATTAATGGCAAGGTCAAAGGTGGCTTTACCGTGGATATTAACACTATCCGTGCATTCCTCCCGGGCTCGCTGGTGGATGTTCGCCCAGTGCGCGAAACCGTGCACCTGGAAGGCAAGGAACTCGAATTCAAAGTTATCAAGTTGGACCAGAAGCGCAACAACGTGGTGGTTTCACGTCGCGCTGTGATGGAAGCGGCCAACAGCGTAGAGCGCGACGCGCTGCTGGAATCGCTGCAGGAAGGCATGTCCGTCAAGGGTATTGTGAAGAACCTGACCGACTACGGTGCATTTGTTGATCTGGGTGGTGTTGACGGTTTGCTGCACATTACCGACATGGCGTGGAAACGTATCAAGCACCCTTCCGAGATAGTGGAAGTGGGTCAGGAAATTGATGTCAAGATCCTCAAGTTCGACCGCGAGCGCAACCGCGTATCGCTGGGCCTGAAACAGCTCGGCGAAGATCCCTGGTTGGAAATCACTGGTCGTTACCCAGAGGGGAGCCGCGTGAAAGCCAAGATCACCAACCTTACAGACTACGGCTGCTTTGCCGAGTTGGAAGAGGGCGTTGAAGGTCTGGTACACGTCTCCGAGATGGATTGGACCAACAAGAATGTTCACCCCTCCAAAATCGTCAGTCTGGGCGATGAAGTTGAGGTGATGGTGCTGGATATCGACGAAGATCGTCGTCGTATCTCTCTGGGCATCAAGCAGTGTCAGCAAAATCCCTGGGATGCATTTGCAGGGCAGTATGCCAAGGGCACTAAAATCTCAGGCAATATCAAATCCATCACTGACTTTGGTATCTTTATCGGCCTTGAAGGCAACATAGATGGCCTGGTGCACCTGTCTGACATCAGCTGGCATGAGCCCGGGGAAGAAGCCGTTCGAAACTACAAAAAAGGCGATGAGATCGAGACAGTCATTCTGTCAATCGATTCTGAGCGCGAGCGTATTTCTCTCGGTATCAAGCAATTGGAAGACGACCCCTTCGGTAACTACGTCGCCGAGAATGATCGCGGAGCGATTGTGACCGGTGAAGTGACTGAAGTGGACGCCAAATCTGTGACGATTAAGTTGGCTGAGGAAGTCGAAGGTATCTTGAAAGCCTCTGACATTAGCCGCGAAAAAGTCGAAGATGCCCGCAGCATGTTCAAGGTCGGCGATTCTGTTGAAGCCAAGATCATTGCGGTAGACCGCAAGAATCGCGGCTTGTCATTGTCCATTAAGGCCAAGGACTTTGACGATGAGAAGGACGCCGTGAAGTCTCTGAAAGATACAGAGAACGAAACAGCTTCACCGGGTACTATTGGTGATCTGATCAAGGCGCAGATGGGCGGCGAGTAAACACCGGCGCCAAGGGGAGAGTTTAGTCCCTCCGAAAGGGCTCACTTAGGTGAGCCTTTTTTTTGTGGTACTGCAAAAATACTCTTCTCCTGCGTAGTAAAAAGGCTCTTTTTCTATAAAAAATAAGGACTTGCGAAATAATTTGGTGCAGTACACAATAGCCAACACACGTTAACAGCCATAAGAAAACCTCGAACGGGGGCTGCATGACCAAAAGCGAACTCATTGAGACAATCTTGTCCCGACAGAGTCAGTTGTCGGCAAAAGATGTAGAGCTGGCAGTAAGGACCATTCTCGAGCACATGTCTCAGGCACTCGCCAATGGTGAGCGAATTGAAATTCGCGGTTTCGGTAGTTTCTCCCTGCATTTTCGGGAGCCTCGAAGAGGACGCAATCCCAAGACTGGCGATGCCGTGGAGCTGACAGGCAAGTATGTCCCGCATTTCAAACCGGGCAAGGAATTGCGTGAGCGAGTTAATCTGGGTTTGCAAAAGGAGAATTAGGCTTGTTCTGTGCCAAGCAGGCGGTATGATCGAAAGCTCATGCCGTTTTTTTTAACCTTCTTTTACTGAACTGGACATTTCGATGAAGCAATTGCGAAAACTCCTGACTGTGATTGTCATATTGGCCATGTTGGTGGTGAGCGTGTTGTTCGCCTTGCAAAACGAGGCGCCGGTATCGCTCGATCTGCTGGTATACACCTTCGGACCACAAAGTCTCGCGCTGTGGGTGCTGGTAGCATTTGCACTGGGAGGCGTATTGGGAATGATGGTCTCTTCCGTTATCCTCGTGCGTACGCGCGCCTCTCTGAATGCCTGTCGCAAGCAGTTGGATCGGGCGCGCGAAGACGTCAGCAAGTCGCGCGGAACCCCTGTGGTTGTCGACGCTGCATGATGAGCCCCATCGTCGTTGCGCTGGATTATCCCGCTGCGCCCGCGGCGTTGGATCTTGCGCAGCGCCTCTCTCCCACGCTATGCCGTGTGAAGGTGGGTAAGGAACTTTTTACCAGCGCCGGACCGGCGCTGGTTGATGATTTGCAGCGACTGGGCTTCGAGGTATTTCTCGATCTGAAGTTTCACGACATCCCCAACACCGTTGCGGGAGCAGTTCGCGCCGCAGCGCAACTGGGTGTCTGGATGGTCAATGTGCACGCCAGCGGTGGCCGCAGAATGATGGAGGCAGCGGTGGCGGCGCTTGCCGCTTTTGACCGACCTCCGATATTGCTTGGTGTAACAGTGCTTACCAGTATGTCAGACCAGGATTTACAGGAGCTGGGGTACATTGAGACCTTACAGCAGCGAGTTTTACGACTGGCAACGCTGGCTGCAAAAAGTGGATTGGACGGTGTGGTCTGCTCTGCGCTGGAAGCTGAGGCATTGCGCAAGCATTGCGGTGAGGCTTTTTGTCTGGTGACGCCAGGGATTCGTCTGGCAGGTGACGATGTGGGAGACCAGCGCCGCGTGGTGACTCCGGCTGCAGCATTGGCACTGGGCTCTGATTATCTCGTTATAGGGCGTTCAATAACTGCCGCCAGTGATCCGCTGGCAGCACTGCACCGTGTGCACGAGGAACTATTTCCCACCCTGTAGTATCAAATGTGGTCAGATGCTCCCCTTCCCCTGAATCACTGCTAGACTTTTTCCCGGTACGGATGCCTGCAAGGACGCAGTTAACCTATATGGAGATTTCACTATGACCAATCCCACTTTGCTACACAACAACCCCCGAACTGCCCTGGCAGCGCGGGATATTCTCTCGTTTACCCCCGGGGGCGCAACCGTTGCCCTGATCCTGGCGTTGCTGCTGGCTGTGGGTATGTTCACGGGGAGCCCGTCTGCAACGGCGCAGGACACAAGCGCTACTGTCACGCCTGCAGTTGCCAGCGCTGCAGGCCGGGTAAATATTAACACCGCTGACGCGCAAACCCTGGCGGCCAACCTAAAGGGAATCGGCGAATCCCGAGCGGCGGAAATTGTTCGCTACAGGGAGACCTATGGTCCATTTGCCTCTGCTGAAGAACTCGTAGAGGTCAAGGGGATCGGTAACTCCACCCTCGACATGAATCGCGACGTGATAACACTGGAATAAGCTAACCGCATCCGTATCATTAGGGGGCGTTTGCCCTCTTTTTTGATATCGGTGATTCAGTACAGTGAAATGTCTCGTCAGCGGCGCCACCGGATTCATCGGTCGTCAGCTTTGCCAGGAACTTGTCGCAGGCGGACATACCGTTGTCGCATTGAGCCGACGCGGGGAACCGCTTGGCAGTGGGCAGCCAACTCAGGCCTTAGATCTGGCGGCGTGTGACCTCGATGTGTCTTTGCTGCGGGGCGTGGATGTGTGCTTTCATCTTGCCGGCGTAGCCCATCAGCGGGCGCCGGAGTCTGCCTATACGGCGTTAAATTACCGCGCGACTGTGCGCCTTGCGCGGTTGGCTGCCGCCGCCGGGGTCAAATGTTTCGTCTTTCTGAGTAGTGTAAAGGCGATGGGTTCTCCCCCTTCAAGCAATAGCCGTATCGAATCAGAGTGCACGCGTCCGGGTGACGCGTATGCCTTGTCCAAGTGGCAGGCGGAATGTGCGTTGCGGGAAGCCTTTTCCAGTGACTGTATGGCTGTAGCCATTGTGCGTCCCGCGCTGGTTTATGGGCGTGAAGTAAAAGGCAACCTGCAATCGTTGGCTGCGGGTGTGCGCTGGGGGCTGCCTCGGCCGCCACAGATTGGTCGGCGTTCCATGATAGCGCTCGACGACCTGGTGACATTGTTGCTGGTGATTGCGCAGCATCCTCCAGCGGGCGTGCAAACCTGGATAGCCTGCGGCGACGACACCTACAGCACACAGGATATCTACGACCTCATACGTGCAGCCCACGGTAAGAAGAAGGGGGTTCAGTGGTTGCCACGCCAGATCTGGCAGCTGGGCGCCAGCCTGCTGGATATTGTCTCCAGTCAGAGCGGCGAGCCCACGTATGAAAAGCTGTTCGGTACTGAGCTTTACAGTAATGCGGCGGTGGTGAATGATACCGGGTGGCGTCCCCGGCTTGGTCTGGAGGATGTGATACGTCAATGGGGCAGTGGTTCATGACGGCAGTACTGGTGACACTGGTTCTGTCGATACTATTATGTGGCGGCTATGAGCGGTTTGCCCGAGCGCGGCAAATTTTCGATATTCCAAATGAGCGCAGTTCGCATTCACTACCGACTCCCCGTGGCGGCGGCGCGGCGCTACTGACAGCCTTTTTGCTGGGCCTGGTGTTGTCGGCATGGCTTTACGGTGCCTGGTCCCCACCCCTTGTTACGCTGACACTGTGTACGCTGGTACTGGCGCTGTTGGGTATTGTCGATGACCTGCGCGGGTTATCAGTGCGCTGGCGACTACTGGCCTATGGTGTTGTCTGTCTGTTCGCAGTTGTGGTGGTATTGCGCGGCGTCATGCCAGAAAATGTTCTCTATGGCACCACTCTGGTGCTGGTCGCTGCACTGACCCTGTTGTGGTCACTCAACCTGTACAATTTTATGGACGGGATTGACGGCATTGCGGCGATACAGGCGGTATTCATCAGTGGCAGTGCGGCACTCCTGAGCTGGCTGCTGGGGCACGAGCAAAGCTACGCCCGTTATTGTCTCCTGCTGGCCGCGGCGCACTGTGGTTTTCTGCTGTGGAATCGTCCACCCGCGCGGTTGTTTATGGGGGATGCAGGCAGTGTACCAACCGGCTTCCTGCTGGCGGCTCTGGCTTTGCTGGGGGCCGTGCAGGGGCAGCTCGACCCACTGTGTTGGCTGGTGTTGTCCGCTGTCTTTATCACCGATGCCAGTTGGACATTGGGAGCGCGCATCCTTACCGGGCAAAAATTCACGCAGCCCCACCGCTCGCACGCCTATCAGCGCTTGAGTCAGCATTGGAATTCACACGCGCGAGTGGCCCTTTTATTATTGGCGATCAACGTGATGTGGCTGTTTCCGCTGGCGCTGGCAGTGCAGATGTGGCCCGATCATAAATTATTTTTGGTATTTTTGGCATACCTTCCCCTGCTCGGTGGCATGGTGAAACTGGGCAGACTGGCGTAAGATTACGGTTCACCCGTATCTTCATATTGTCACAATATTATGTATACGCCAAAGCTTGGAGCACAGGAGGTGACTTGCTAAATCGTCCTGGCAACTTCATAACCCGTCCTATCGTCGGCTTCATCGGCACTCTGCGCGACGCCCTCCATAAAGCGGTTGAGCTGCCGCGCAATATTAAGCAGGCCTGTCTATTCTCCCTTGATATGATGTATGTCACAGCAGCGATGTGGTTTGCTGTAGCGCTGCGCTTCGGTCATCTGGATTTTTATCTGGGCCCTGTGGAGTACGCTTGCGGCGCAGTCACCCTTATCCTCAGTGCGCTGATATTTTTGCGCCTTGGGTTGTATCGCGCGGTGATTCGCTTTATGGGTCAGCAGGCTATCTGGGCCATTGTCACCGCCGCCAGTTACTCCACCCTCATTTTGGGCGCGACGGTCTTTTTTACGCAAGCCGAAGTGCCCCGTTCAATGCCTTTCATCTACTGGATACTGCTCGTTGTGGGTATCGGCGGCACAAGATTGGCGGTGCGAGCTTACTATCAGGCGAAGTTGCGAGCGATGTCTGAAAACGTGATTATCTACGGCGCGGGACAATCTGGCCGGCAACTGCTACAAACACTCCAGCACGGTGAGCAGTATCATGCCGTCGTTTTTGTTGACGATGATAGCCGCTTGCAGCGATCGATCATCAACGGCCTGCAGGTAGCGTCGCCGGATGATCTGGAACAGCTGATCGACCAGCACGATATTACCCAAGTGCTGTTGGCCATCCCTTCCGCGGCACAGGAACGTCGTAAGGAAATCATTAATTCCCTTGTTGGCTTGCCGGTTCATGTACGCACCGTTCCTACAATCAACGAATTGCTGGCGGGGGAAGCCAACGTCAACCAGATTCGCGATATCGATCTCGATGATCTGCTGGGCAGGGAGCCCGTGCCGCCGTACCCGGAGTTGATCGAGAAGTGCATCACCGCAAAGGTCGTGATGGTGACAGGTGCCGGGGGCTCTATTGGTTCGCAATTATGTCGCCAGATTGTACGCGCAGGCCCACAGGAACTGATCTTGTTGGACAACTCCGAATACGCCCTGTACAGCATAGAGCGTGAGCTGCGGGCACTGATGACAGGACTGGACTTGCGGGTGGAGCTGGTGGCACTGCTGGGTTCTGTGCAGGACCAGAATCGCCTGGAGAGTATCTACCGTACATTTGAAGTTTGTACGGTCTACCATGCGGCGGCCTACAAACATGTGCCGATGGTGGAGTACAACATTGCCGAGGGCGTGGCTAACAATGTCTTTGGTACTTGGTATGCGGCGACCGCAGCTCGCAAGGCAGGCGTGGAGACATTTGTACTGGTGTCGACGGACAAGGCGGTACGGCCCACGAATGTGATGGGTGCCTCCAAGCGGCTGGCCGAACTGATTCTGCAGGGTCTCGCGCAACAGGAAGGTGCCACGCGGTTCTGCATGGTCCGATTTGGCAATGTGCTGGGTTCTTCTGGATCGGTAGTGCCCCTGTTTCGACAACAGGTTGAAGAGGGTGGCCCGGTGACGGTGACACATCCGGAGGTGTCACGCTATTTCATGAGCATTCCTGAGGCGGCACAACTGGTGTTACAGGCCGGTGCGATGGCTACCGGTGGTGATGTCTTTGTCCTCGATATGGGGGACCCGGTACGCATTATTGATCTGGCAAAACGCATGATCAGGCTCAGTGGTTACGAAATGGGCCACAACAACCACATGGGCGAACACATTGATATTGAGTTTATCGGGTTGCGTCCCGGGGAGAAATTGCACGAGGAATTATTGCTGGGGACCAATGTGACCGGGACAGGGCACCCCATGATCATGCGTGCGCAAGAAGAGAGTCTGCCCTTTAGCCAAATTCAGCGACTGCTGGTGAAATTGCGTGGCCACTGCGATACGCTCGACTGCGATGGTATTAGCGCGGTGTTGAGTTTTGCGGTGAGCGGTTTTGGCGATCAACAGGTGTGTTACGACCACATGTGGAAACGGCAGGGTAAGCGTATCGCGAGAGAGGCTGCTGCAGCTTCAAATATAAAGGAACTGTTCCCCGACACCAATTAGCTGCTTGCTGCAAGGTGAATTGAGCGGCGCAGCGTTTCAGCTTTCCTCTTCATCCACGTTATCCGACATGAGACCCGGAATCTCCACGGCGTTGCTTGGCAAAGTGGCTACCGATAATAATCGACACCGCGCATGGAAGTCCCCCATCAGGTTCTCGAAGGTGCTCAATGAACCCAGGCGCTCGCCCAGTATAGCCAGTGAATTCTCGTAAAGTCTCATATCCCAGTGATTTTTCTCGCGAAACTCGACGGTGAGTTCTGGTCCCAGTTGTTCAAATACCGATTCGATGCGTTGTACCAGTTCGATCTCGCGGCCGAACGTTTCGTTCTGGCGGATATAGGATAGGTCGATGTCTGGAAAATACTTCTCCAGTTCATGCTCGAGCAAAATCATACTTTCGTCATAGCGCTCTACGATAACGAGCAGCGGTGTAGCGAGCAGCATCGCCACACTGTCGATATACGCCTGTTCGCCAATCACGGTGTCGAAATTACTGGTGCAGACGCTGCAGTGAAAATTGCGAATAGTCGGCGCTACATCTGGTTGCATACGCCAGCGGACATAGTCGGCGAAGGACAGCTTTTTGGCTTGAATCGCGCCGGGGGTATTGGCTTCCTGACGGCGTTCAAAATCGTACACGGAGCGCGCCCGATCAATCGGATGTCGCAGCGAGATAAGCGGTAACAGGTGAAAATCTTCAGAGGCGGGAAGCGGGAACCGAATGTGATGGCTGGAGAGGGCGGAAATCTCCTGGTGAGCTTCCAGATACGGTTTGAGATATGGCGCGCCGCGACGCATATTGTCATCATCCCGATGGCCGACAAAACGGTCGCCAAATTGTCGTTGCAGACTCCAGTCCAGGGTGCTGCCCGCATTTTTGAAGAGATGGCAGTGCACAATCACAGGCCGGGCATTAATGAGATTTACCTGCCGTTTGGGTGTTTCTGTGTCAAGAATCTGTTCCAGCGCCGCGCGGATTGTTTCCGTGCTGAACTGCTCTGTGATGACCTGGCGGCAATTGGTGGAGAGTTTTTGCCAGAGATACTTTTCCTTGTACAAGGCGATAACATTGTCGGCGAAAGCGGTCTCGCTGTCAGAGATCAGCACATTGAGTTTGTCCGTCAGCTGCATGCCTTCGGCGCCAATACTGGTAGTGACTACCGGCAGCCCGTACGAAAAACTCTGTCCTATTTTGCCTTTGACGCCTGCACCGTGCAACAGCGGAGAGACAAAAACCCGGTTGCTGTTGAAATATTCGGAGACGTCTTCGACGTATCCCGTTACTGTCACGGATTCGTTTGCCAGTCCTAACAATCGCACCGTGGGCTCACTGCCGACGATCGTCAGATGGATACCGGGTATTTTCTTCTTGATGCGTGGCAAGATGTAGTCGATAAACCAGATGATGCCCTCTTCATTCGGTAGATGGGCAAAACTGCCGATAAACATCAAACCCTGGCGCTCTTCAAAGCCTTTCAGGCAGGGCTCCAGTGAGTGAATATTGGAGACCACCGCAATTTTGTGGGCAAACCCCTGATCCTTGAGTATGTCTTTTTCAGTCGGGCTCACAACCAGCGTGATATCTGCTTCCTCTGCCAGGAAGAACTCAAGATTTCTCCAGCGCTGGACTTCGAGCGTCAGGCGACGCTGTTCGCGTACGTAGTGCAGATCGACGGTATCAAAAATAGTTTTTGCGGTTGAATATTTTTTCACCAGATGCAGGTACTTTTTGGTCGTCGCGGGACGGGACATCAGCACCACGTCCAGAGCATTGCCGTGCGCTTTGATGAAGTCATCAAACTGCAGATCGCCGTAGTAGGTTTCGATACCAAGATCCTGCAAAATCCGCGTGTACCTGGGGTCGTAAGCGAGTTGATCTGGCCAGAAGGAGACTTTGTAACCCATGTCTTGCAGGATCTGCAGCATTCTGAGCATACGCAACGAGCCTGAGTCGCGGTCGAACATCGGCAGATTATGATCAATGACGAAAATGTGTTTGTCGCCTGCTCTCTCTCGGGCGCCGTAGAGGCCAGCGGAGCTGAGGACATGATCTCGCTCGAGCACTTCCTGCCATTTTTCGATAAATGTAAGTCGATTGATGTCCTGATAACGTTTGTATCCGGAACTGAGGTCCTTACCAGCTGAAGCGCCCCCGTAATGTACTATTCTTGCCGCAGGTTGGTAGATAACCTTGTAGTTGAGTGAGCGCACGGTAAAACACAGGTCTGTGTCTTCGTAATAGGCTGGCGCAAAGCGCTGGTCAAACCCGCCGATCTCGCGCCACAGAGTGTGTCGAATCATCAGGCAAGCACCAGAACAGTAGTCGACGGACTTTCGATAGGAGTACTGGGGGAGGTCGGGGTTGTCCCCGTGCCCATAGTTGCAGCCGTTTCCGTCGCTCCAGATGATGCCGCCCGCTTCCTGCAGTGAGCCATCCGGATACACGAGCTTCGCACCCACTATGCCGGTGCTGTCGTCAGCGAACGGGGCCAGCATTGCATCGAGCCAGCCTTCGCTGACTTCGGTGTCATTGTTTAAAAATATCAGGAAATTGCCTTTGGCGACGGCGGCAGCCTGGTTGCACGCGTTGACAAAAACTTCATTGGTCTCATTGGTGAGGACCTGGATACCCTCTACGGCTGCCAGAAGCTTGGGTGTTTCATCTGTGGAGTTATTGTCTACGATAATGATTTCGCAGCTCCCCCGGTTGTGCAGTGACAGTGATCGCAAGCAGTTGTAGGTAAAAGACCAGTTGTTAAATACTGGAATAATAATGCTGATATTTGGGTCTTGCGCGATCGGAAAGGAAAGACGGGCCTGCTCTTTTGAATCCTTTAGCGCCGGCTCCAGTGCCATAGGCAGGGTGGAGGCCGACTCCTCGCTGGACAAATTGATTAGATCCCGCGCGTCAGATTCTTGCTCAGGAGCCACAGTGGTGGGCTCCTTAATTTCAACATTGTAGATATTGTCGGGTTTGGATTGAGGATTCGCTGCGGCGATATAGAGGCCTTCCTCTGTCGCTACTTCCTCAGTGATCGAGACGTCAAGTAAGTGCCCTGTCTGCTCCGTCGCCAGGACAGTTGTCGGCGGACGTTCCTCGTCGCCGTCTGTTGGAAGAACCGTATTAACGTCTGTACCTCGCAGCAGTCGTTTACTGCGCTGAAGGAGTCTTCGCAGCAACGTGCCTTCCGGGAATATTGCCTCAATCGATTGCCGATACATGCGATAAACACGCCAGGGGAGCATGGCAGAAATCTGCAGAACGATTGTCTCCAGTTCCTCGTTTCTGCTGTGCAGTTGAGCACTTCTGGCCCGCTGTTGCGCCAGTTCTCTATCCTGTTCGGAACGCGCTTGCTGGCGCGACAATTCATCGGCTTTATGCGCTGCAATGGCATTTTCCAAGGCCTGATGCGACTGTTGGTAGCTGGCGATTTCACCCTGCAGCGTCGCGATTTTGCTGACGCGGGCGTCATTTTCACGCTGTAATACATCTACTTCAGTGCTCTGGCTAGCTACCTCGTGCCGGAGTGCGGAGATGGTTATGTGTGGCGTGAGCAGCTTGTTCCACAGGAGCGTTACTTCGCTCTGCAAAATAGAGATTTCACCCTGCAGTGCGACGTTATCGTTTTGCAGATCCTGGGATTTTCCGTGCAGAGTGATACGGTCGTGATAGAGATGTTCCGTGTTCGCGATATAGCGGTATTCCCGGAACGTTTTGTCTGCATCAAACTGCGCTTTGACACGATTTAACTTTGCTTGATACCAGACCGGCGAATTTTCTTCCTTGGCTCGCTCGATTGTCAGTACCACATCACTGTTGTAAAAGAGCGTCTGGTTGCGCTGAAACCGGTCAGCTAGATCGTCAAGCGCTTCGAAATCTTCTGCTGCCGTTTCACCCTCTGATATTTTGCATAGGAGTCGATAATAATCGGCAATAATTTTGTGGCAACGCACATTGAGATCGTTGTCTGGAACATCGTGATGACGCATATTGTGATCAAGGAACTTGTCCAGCGCCTCTGGATCTACCGCTGAGAAGTTTGGTGCATCCAGGCCCACTGTCTTGAACACGCGCTCCATTGTTCCCCGGGGTTCACTTAATACAGATTCAAATGTTACGAGACAGCGAGGGAGATGTCGGGTATTTCGCTCGGCATCCAACAGGTACTGCATCCAGAGAACCAGCGATTTTTCGATAGAAAATTGATTCCTTCGGGACAGCGAGTCGGCGATCTCGAGAGGATTGCGTATGACCAGCGCTACTCGTGGTGTGATATTTTCAGCCGCCAGCAGGGGCAGCCAGAAGGGCAGTAGCCTGCAAAGTCTTGGATCCTTAATCGCCGACAGCTGATCTGCTGGAAAGTCCGTTCGAAGGAAGATGCGGGCGTCCTCCAGGAGCTGCGAATCCTCGAACCTCGCGGTCCAGTTTTCCGGCAGTGGCAGCGGGTCGTCCCAGGAGGAGTTGAACGATTCAAGAATGCAATTGTTAGCCAGGACGACGTACTTATTCTCAAAGAAACCCTTGGAGTTGTCGCTTTGCGTCTCGAGCATTTTAGCGCCGAGATTTACCCCCAGTAGGTTCAGAATGCCGGTGAACGCAGATGTCCCGCTACGATGCATTCCCAATACAATTAGACAATTTTTCATAGATTTATTCTGCCACGCATCAGATTTGGTATTGTTGCCCCGTGCGTCGGTTTATGGCGCGGCTGCTGTGGAAGTAGCGTGGGTACTATACCACCAAATATGTGGCAGTATCGAACCCACTTAGATCGTGAAATTGTACAAGTAAAAGTCCCCTGCGAGGGTTTTGAAAGAGAGTATTTTTAGGCAAATTGCAGGGTGGTTCGCACTGGTGCTGGGCAGTGCTATTGAGGCGTTGCCCCGAGGGGGTTTTTAAGACTCTGTAGCCTGGCGGGAGAGGAATAGGGTGTGGTGTCGCGTATGCCAGCCTGTATATCGCTCCACGGTCGGTAAACGGTATTTTGCTTGTACGCTTCGTCTGAAATTTCTATTGTTTGTGGTTTGCTCTCGGTTGACATTGTATTACCCTCCGTATCCCGCGTCTTCAGCTGTACCGGGCATTGCGCACGGACAACTATTCCTGGGCAGTGCATTGGTGTCTGACTCTTACCCTTGCAACGATGATAGGGAAATTCCACGCAAGCGGAACATGGGAGGGGTACCCAAATGAGGTAGTCTGCCATGGGCAGGGCCGGCGGTATTACCGCCGCAGCTGTGAAGGCGTTGTCCCCGACCAGCGCCGGTAGGAGCGCCGAAAGTTGGTGGCATCACTGAACCCCAGCAGAGCCGCGATTTCGGCTACCGGCAATAAGGTGCCGGTGAGATATTCATCGGCCAGCGTATAACGCACGCGATCCAGCAGTTGTTGGTAACGCCAGCCCTCGCCGGTGAGCCGCCGTTGCAGCGTGCTTTCGCTCATATTGAGCTGCTGCGCTATTCTGGCGGCAGTGGGAAACTCCGAGCCGGACTGCAGCAGTACTTGCTGCACCCGCTCGTTAATGGTGCCGCCGTGCCCGCCGCGAACAATCAGGCGATCGCATTCTCGTCGGAAAATCTCCAAAGCTGCTGGGTCGGCGGTAACGATCCTGTATCTCAGTGCGTCTTTGTCGAAGCTTAGCGCTCTGAGGGGCTGGTCGAAACTGACATTGGGGCCGAAAATATCGTAGTAGCGTTGCGGGTCGCAGCGCGGTGAGTAGTCCAGTGCGAGACTGGTGGTGCTCGTCTGAGCGCCCGTGAAAATGCGACCGTTGTGGGCGATTGCCGCGTAGAGCAGTTCGACATAGTGCTGCTCCAATTGCCTGGGTAGCTGGCTACCTTCAACCCGCAGTGCGGCACGGGCGTCGCCGCGGTGCAGTGAGATGCGCAGACTCGGCAGCAGGGCGCGATTATAACGCACCAGGAGATTGAGTGCGTCCTCAACCGTGGTGCTGGTCATCAGCGCGTAACCGATGATGCCCTGAGCGGTGATATTGATCTTTGAGCCCAGCCGCAGCCCTAAAGTCGGATCCTGGGACAGCTCTAAAGCGCTGCTGAATATCGCATCCAGTTGCGCTGCTGTCAGCCCCTGCGGTGAGTGAATGTCTGCGAGCGTGGCTCCGGTGCCATTCAATAGCTGATCTTGATTAATGCCCTGGCTTGCCAGCAGCTCTACCAGCAACGATATAAAATAGGCGTGCATTTGACTGTATTTAACCTGAATTTTGAATGTATTTAACCCTAATACTGACCGTATTTAACCCTATTTAGTGCCGGGATGTCTATTAACATAGTCCCTGTAATCAACGTTCTGCAATGGAGTTACCCATGACCGCTACGATACATACTGGGCATAGCGCTACAGACCAAACCCGCT
>TARA_B110000503_G_scaffold24933_1_pt1 | contig 31305 bp, 57 predicted proteins | sample TARA_B110000503 | Tara Oceans TARA_B110000503 (sample SAMEA4397472) | marine metagenome | biome: Polar Biome; feature: [SRF] surface water layer (ENVO:00010504); material: water (ENVO:00002006), including particulate matter (ENVO:01000060) such as... | depth 5 m | reverse complement strand
ATGGTCGTAGCATGGTTGGTGCTTGAGGGCACAGCAAGAGATATAACAGGTATGCTAATCTGCGTAACACTTGCAGTTTGGGTACTTACAATACGTATTAGAAATCCAAAGGAGTAATTATGAATGAAAGCGAAATGGGAAATGATCAAAGAATAACTCTTAAGACTGTTAAGAATATTCTTATTAGAATATTTGCAGTATTTATAGCATCTGGGCTGAGCGTACTTGGAGCAGGAGCTGTCGTTGGAATAGACGTAATGTCTTCTGTCTTGATGGCTGGTATTCTTGGGGTAGCAAGTGTAGTTGAAAAGCTAGCCAGAGCATTTATAGATGACGGCAAGCTGACTGCTAAAGAAATAAACGAAGCCTTTAGTCCAAAAGATCTTTAATAGCTCTTGCATAGCTTAGATTCATGGTGTATAATATAAAGTATTGATACACAAGATTTAAGTATGCCATATGAAAGAGAGCCAAATTGTTACCAGAAGAATGGAACTTTGACAAGAATAGTAAGCCACAAAAGTTTTTCGATAGGTATCTAGACAATGATCTAGACTATGCGACACAGCAGCTTAAGCATGAGTATGAAAGAATCGCAAACCTAGAGATGTACGGTATTCAGCCACATGATGATGGCAAGGATATTTTTACCTATTCTAAATCACTGTCTACTCATAAGTCAAGAGAGTATAATGCTTTCCAAATGTACTACCCATTCATGCATGAGTTGTTCTCTGCAGTCGTAGACATGACACGTGAAGCTTGTGAGTATTACGAGATTGACTACAACTCAGAACAGTGGATGGCACAAGCATGGTTTAACATTAACAGCAATGAAAAGGGTGCCAAGCTAGAGTGGCACGACCACCTTGATCCAGAGATGAAGGTCCCAGCATTTCACGGGTATTACTCTGTAAATGCAGAACCATCTAACACACACTACATGGTTAATGATCAGGTCAAGATTAACGAGAACAAAAACAATAGGGCCATCCTGTCTATGGTAGGATACCAGCACGCTCAGGCTCCTTGGGAGTGGCCTGGTGAGAGAATCACCATTGCTTATGACGTAATACCATTGAAGATTATTGAGCAGGAAAAATGGTACGAGGCAGACATAGAAAAGCATGAGGGCTTCTGGGAGCAGCATTACTTCCCACTACCTAAAATCTACTAGGCAGGCACAGAATGATACTTGGTCCAGACAAAGATTATGTTCGTGTATTTAATAACTTCATAAGTAATGAAGATAGTGATTATGCATTAGACATTCTTAAAAGAAAGCCAAAGGTTCCTTGGAGAGATAACTTAAATGTTAACATTGTCCCACACATGTTTATTGAGTCATTTGCTTTCGTAAGTAATCAGGCATTCCGTGTTACAGAAAAGATTCGTGAGTCTTATAATATAGATAGTGATGTCTTTGTTATAGATACTCAAATGGGAACCTGGAATACTGATGGGGCTGGGTCTGGAACACATGAAGATACCTATGGTATGGAGTATACGGAGTTTAGCTCAATCATTTACCTGAGCGGAGACTATGAGGGTGGAGAGCTAGACTTCCCAGAGCTAGGGTTTACATATAAGCCACAAAGGGGAGACTTAATTACCTTCCCATCTCAGGGGTATGTGCACGAAGTACTTCCAGTAAATGGTGGCAACAGGTCAACACTTGTAGGATTCTATTCAACCATTAACCCCCAGCTTTGGTCAGAGAGTTATCCAAAACCAAATGCTTGACAATCGTGTCTGGTTGGTGTAAAATATAGTTATGGACAATTTGAGAGAATGGCTAGACATCGGTATTGAAAAAGGCTTTGTAACAGAGCCATTTTGTTTTACCCACGATGGGGATAGCTACATGACAGATGAAGAAATGAAAGAATGGGAAGACGGGGGAGATCCATGTTGTCACGTGGTAAAGTTCTTGCAGGTATAACTGCATCTTTAGTTCTTCTGTCTGGATGTTCTTTAGATAGCTCAATAGAATCAATTCAAAAACCTGTTCCTTCAGAGACGGCAACGAGCTTGCCTTCAATGAGCGAAGAGGATTATGCTGCTGCGATTGCTAGAATCCAAGCTGATGAAGAGCTGCAAGCAGAGCTTTTAAGAAGGATAGAGGCTGGTGGAGAGCCAAGCCCCGAAGTGGTAGAAGAAGAAAAGCCATCGACGGCTTCTGGTACATCTGCACCAGTATCATCATCTGCACCAGTACCATCTAGCACACCCACACCCACACCCACGGTATCTGTGGCTCCAACCATTGCTCAGCTAGCATACAGAGATGCCAGAACCATTGTTGATGGATCTACGGCTGGGTCTATGGAATACTTGGAACTTGCAGATTCCATTACTGCTGATCAGACAAAGGTGATACTTGATAATCTTTCCATATCTCTTAGTATGTGGGATGAAGAGGTTGGTATTGTTACTCCATATAAGGCAGTATACTTTACAAATACAGATTTAGACTGGGCTACTCAGCAAGTCAGCAAGTACGGAGGAAGTATTCCATTTGGATCTTTTTCTGCGTGGACTTCTAAGTTTGATAACGGAGGGTATTGTGGCCTAGCATTTTCTACACCCAAGGCGTTCTACGCATGCCTATCCACTAACACTTCAGAGTCAAAGACACAGATAGCAAACAATTTTACTCATGAATACTATCATTCAGTACAAAACAAAATGGGCATTAACCACCTTAATCTTCCTGTATGGATTGTAGAGGGCTCAGCATCATATATGGCGACTATAGCTTCTAACGGTGGATACACTCAGACACAGAACTACGCTAAAGCTTTTGGATCTAGCTCAATGACTACCAAGTTTGGACCAGGAGGACTAGCCAAGCAGGTATTCTCCATGGGTGATTCTGGAATTCTAGAGATATATCGTGCACTAGAGGTTGGAGCTACACAAGCTTCTATCGCACCAATGCAAGAGTATATAGGATATCACATGGGTGCTCTTGCAGTAGAAAACTTAATTGGACAACATGGATACAAAAAGTTTAGTGGATTCATGAAGGCTGTAGGCTCAGGTTCTGGTTGGAAGTCTCAATTTCAAAAAGACTTTGGGCAAACACCAGACGATTTTTATAAAGATATGCTAAACTATCTAAAAGAGCTATACAAGTAACTCATTCTCCCTTAGCTCAGCGGCAGAGCAGAGAGCTGTTAACTCTAAGGTCCGTGGTTCGAATCCACGAGGGAGAGCTAAGATCTGTTAGCTCAGTTGGTTAGAGTGCCTCCCTGTCACGGAGGAAGTCGTGGGTTCAAGTCCCATACAGATCGCTGGTAGAAATACCAGGCCCCGATAGCTCAGTGGTAGAGCAGCTCACTTGTAATGAGCAGGTCGTCAGTTCAATCCTGACTTGGGGCTCTATGGAAGAAGAAAAGCAAATCCTTCATGAGAAGGCTCGCCTAGATGATAGGGAGATTTGGTATGACACAGAGGATCCAGACTTCATAGAGATTTCCAGGAAGTCTAGGGTAGAGCCTCATTGGTTATCATATCAGAAAGTTCTTAAGGGAAGCTATGGAACTAAGCCAGTAAAACCAATCAATAGCTACGCAGAGAACATAGGCTATGAGCCATCGTTAGTGGGTATAGAGGGGAATACCGTAAAGCTTAGGTTCCACCTATATGCAGACATATACCTGATCAAAAGACCAGAAGATGAGAAGCCATATAACGTAGACAGAACCTGGATTCGTCAGTACTATCGTACTGCCTATGCTATGGAGGATAGAGACGATTGCTTTGAAGATACCTATAAGTTCTATGTTCCATGGTTTATAGATCAAAGCCTAGAGGTTTCTTATAGCCAACCAGACACAGAGTCACCATTTATTATATTACCAAAGGATGACTTTTGGTTTGTGCCACTGCCTCATCAAGACACGGTAATGCCACACTTTGTATTCTTTAAGTTTAGGAAAGAGGGTGCTCACATGCAAGAAAATAATTTTGGAATAGCTAGACGTGGAGATGCCATGTTTGACATGACTGCTACAGTTAGTGATATAATAGTAGAGCAGATTAAGGAGCAATATGCCAAAGATTAAGTTTTATCCATACAGCAAAGAGACAGAGGGCTTTGCCCCAAAGCCACAGTTAGCAACAAGATTTATTCCAACCTGGTATAAGACACAGCCAGGTAACAAGGGTGATGAGCAGATGATCCCTGCCATAGGTGTAGCAGCATCAACAGTCAAGAGATGTATGCCAATCTTTGACTCATTCACTGCTGGGTATATGATAGTGGCCCCATGCGATATACATCTTGACGCCACTGATCCAGAAAAGCTTAGCTGGACGATTCCTGCACAGCTTAGTGCACTAAAGGCAGACCTGTTTGCATTTCATTCTCTAGAGCAGTATGAGAACTATCCAATAAATCCAGAGAGGTATCACAAGCAGATACTAAGAATCATGCCAGGATGGGCAGTCGGCACAGATGAAGGGTACAGCACACTATATACCAATCCATACCACACAGACGAGTCACCCCTTTGGGCCTTTAGTGCTATTGTAGATACAGATAAATTTGTTACAGATGGACACCTGTCATTTTTGGTTGAGGTTGGATTCAAAGGCACCATAAAGCAGGGCACTCCTTTAGTGCAGATTATTCCTTTTAAGAGAGATTCCTGGGAGTCAGAGTTCGTAGAGGTTGATGAGGCCAGAAGCTTATTTGACAAGCAGAGGTATAACGTTCGTAGTACTTTTATTAATGGTTATAAGAACAAGTTTCGCTCAAAGAAAGATTATAAGTGAGCAGCGAAGACCTACTAAAAATTACCTTTGTACCAACCACTTCAAGGCACAAGGGGCTTCTATCTCCTCCAGAGCCTGCTTATAAGCATGTTCCAGAGTGGTACAAGACAATGTCTAAGTTTGAAGAATCAAATAGCGAGAAGCAGCTATATCCAGTTAACTTTATTGGTACTGATGGAGCTGCAGTTGCTACAAAGCAGTGCCCACCATTTCTTGACGCAATGACTGCTGGATATCACTATGTGCTTGAGGGAGATTTAACTGTAGATATCGGTGATGACGGAAAGCCAATTGTATCCTGGACCAGCGATGCAATGATTGTTGACCATAGACCTACCCTAGAGCTACCAGTTCCAGATGGTCATCACCCCATACACTATGGGTTTAAGATGGGCTGGTATTACGAGACACCACCAGGATATTCTGTATTGATTACACACCCAATGAATAGGTACGACTTGCCGTTTACCGTTCAGTCTGGGATTGTCGAGTCAGACATATGGGGATTGCCAGTCTTCGTAGCATTTTTCTTAAAGCGAGGATTCCGTGGAACAATACCAAAGGGCACTCCTATCTTCCAGATCATTCCATTCAAGAGGGATAACTGGGAAATGGAAGTAGACGACAGTGAAGAGACAATCCAGAGGCACGTCTTCGATGCAGAGAAGCGTAGAACAAGGATTCATGGATACTATAAGTGGTTTGCTTGGCGTAAAAAGATTTTTCGGGGCATGGACAAGTAATGTTTGATATCAATGCAGTAGTATACTCATACAAGAATCCAAGACTTGTAGAAGTTATACAGAACATGTATGATAATACCAATTCTCATATGCACATAACAGTTGTAGACCAGCACCACCTAAACAGAAAAGAAAAGTTTAGTCATTTTAAAAACTTAGAGTATCGTCACGAGTTTTGGGATCATATCTTGAGTCCAAATCAGCACAAGGCATTGGCAATATTTAGAAATGAGATTGAGTCAACATACTTCTTGGTTATGTCTGATGATGTAATGCTTTCGGCAGGATGGGACGACGCAGTAACAGAATTTATAAACGGCAATACCAAGGTTATTGTTTCTGGTACTGGCTCTGGAAAGTTGTTTCATAAGGATAAGTACTTTTTGGCCAGAGCAGACGAGCCATCCGAGAGCTTCTCTCTATCCAACATGGTAGATAGAAACTTTATATTTGGACTAAAGGATACTATCTATGGCATGAACTATCCACAAGATGTAAAGTATTACGGAGAAGAAGAAAAGTTTTCGATTGATTTATTTTCTATGGGCATTAGGATATTCTCAGCACCATCAAGCACATACCAAGACCTAGGAGTCAGGACTCTGGAGAATATGTACGTGCCGTTCTCTATTGAGCACAACTATAATAGTGTAATAGATATGATAAATGATGAAGCAAATTCAGAGTGGGTAGCGTTCCACCAAATAGACTTATCACAAATAAGAAAACTATTCTATCAAAAGGATGATGTGCCTTATAACCCATATGATTTAAAAATGATGGACCTAGGTGGAGAAAGGTTCATTGCAAGAACTAAGGCAATATTTTAGGGTAAACAGATAGTCCGTGTAGTATAATAGTATAAAGGAGATTCCACAATGTCACACAGAATTCATATCGTAGAGAACTTTATCTCGTACGAAGACGCTCAAACTTTAATAAGAGAACAAAACAGTCCATCCTCAACAAACCCATACCCAGAACATTATACTAACCGAGTCGGTGGGTCTGCCTTACCATATAACAATACAGTTATAGACATCTTGAGGCGATATAGTATAAAAGCGTCGAATGAAATGAAGCAGGCTTATGGATTTGTAAATCCTATATATACCTACAAGGCATTTGGCTCTGTTTGGGTCACGGGCCAAAGTGGTGATCTCCATGGTGATGGTGGCGACAAAGAGCCATTTGTTGAGTTTAGTACTGTGATATACCTAAACGAATCACCAGACTTTGAGGGTGGAAAGATATTTTTCCCCAACCAAGACTTTGACTATGAACCAAAAGCTCTTTCTGCGGTGATGTTCCCCAGCTGCGGACTTGAGCATGTTCATGGCATCACAGAAATAACAGGGGGCTTAAGGAGGACTGCCTGCTTTATGCACACGTCCCTACCAGGCTATGCCGATCCAGATCTACAAGAGGACGGATATGAATCCGATAGCGATTGGAGAGCCGAAATAAACAGATGGGAAGACAGAAAATGAGCCACAGAATTCATATCATAGATAATTTTATAACACCAGAGGATGCCAAGACCCTTATTGGCGAGCAGCTAAGGCCATCGGAGGTTAATCCATACCCAGACTATTACGCTGATAGGTTTGGTGGAACAGCATTCCCCTATAACAGTACGGTCATGGATCTTTTGATTAAGTATGGCCACAAGTCAAACGAGGTACACAAAGATCAAAATGGTTTCTTAAACCCAATCTATGTATTTAAGGCGTTTGGTTCAATGTGGAATCCTGGCTCTGTAGGAGGCTTACATATTGATGCCCAAGATCCAGAAGCATTTATTGAGTGGAGCACTATCATATACCTTAATGATCCCGAAGACTATGAGGGTGGTATAATCTATTTCCCTAACCAAGACTTTGAGTATAAGCCAAAGAAGTATTCTGCAGTATTTTTCCCTAGTGCTGGTTCAGAATACATCCACGGCATCACAACAGTTACATCTGGAATTAGACACACAGCATTATACATGCATACCAGCCTACCAACCCACGTGGATCCAGATTTTATAAGCCCAGAGTATCCCATAGACGAGTGGAAGGCACTTACACATAAAAATGCAGGAAAATAATAGCGACTATCCACCACTAGAGGGAGAACTGTCTCAGTACAACCCCTCTATTGAGCAGACTGAGTTTTACGAAATGTACGGAGAAGACTACACAGAGTGGTTTCCATTTGCTAGTGAGCTTAGAGAACAGTCTGAGCAAATGTATCCTTGGAGGGTAAAGGATGTTGGCACTCTCGATGGACTAATTAGACCAATGCTGTCACCATACAATGTTTACTTTATGAACAAAGCACTAAAGCCACACGGATTAGCGGCAGTAGATATCTTTAGAAGAAACTCTGATGGTTTACGTTCAGATGAGTTTAAGAAAGAGCACGACGGTCTGCATGTTTTGTTCGCTGGATGCTCTGTAACATTCGGTGACGGTATGCTAGAGGATTACATATGGCCCAAGATAGTCTACGATAAGATGTCTAAAGATAACAAGATGTCTGGACTATATAACTTGGGTGTTCCTGGATTTAACCATGTTGATATTATTAGTCAAATATTTAAATACATAGATCTATACTCTAATCCAGATGCAATCTTTATTAATTTTCCAGACATGGAGAGGCAGATATCTGCTGGCCTAACTACAAAGGCAGCCTCTCAGGTCGTATATACTATGTATCTTGCACTAGAACTATATTGCAAGTCAAACGACATAAGGCTAGTGTCGTTTAGTTGGAATGATGCCGTTAATGATGGAGTAACCAAATGGTTCATATCTCACTCAGCCTATGCAGATAGGATGGACGAGGACCCCAGAGCTCACTTCGGTCCAACATTTCATAAATATTCTGTTCTAGACAGGCAACAGTATATGATGGACTTTGAGGAAAACAATCCAGACCACAAGTACAAGGCTCATTTTGTAAGAGGGCTTGATATCGTGCATCCAGGTGTGTCAGAGCAAAGCTTCTACGGTGATCTTGCATATGATTTATGGTTAAATAATGGACCATAAAGAAAGAGCACTGGAGCATGAAAGACTATCTGCCAAAGAGAACGAAAAGTTAATTAAGAGGCATGCTATTAATCATGGCGTCTTTGATAATAACGGAGACCTTATGACAGAGATCTATAAGCACAAGGCTAGTATTGGCTTGCCTGGTGAGGCCTTCGGGGATGAGCTGTCGACATCAGTGGGGCCATACGGACTATACGTTACCATGCAATATCTTAAGGAGCTGGGCGAAGACGTAAAAGACTTTTATCGTTTTAACAGGTATGGTTTCCGAAGCGAAGAGTTTATAAAAGACCATGATGGCAAGCACGTAGTATTCGCAGGATGCTCCAATACTTCTGGAGAGGCCATGTGGGAAGAGTATATTTGGCCAAGAGTTTTATACAATAAGATATCTAAAGATACTAAACTTTCTGGATATTTTAATTTGGGTAAGTCTGGAGCAACGATAAAGGACTGTTACGACATTTTGTATAACTATATAAAAAGATATGGTGCTCCAGATGTTGCCTTCATAAACCTGCCAGCTGCGTCAAGAGATAACTTCAGGGGTGTCCCTAAGATTATATCTCTAATAAAGAATCATCCAGATACAAAGTTTATAATACTGACCTGGGATGTAACCTTTTCCAAAGAGCAGGCTATACCAACAGATACAAGAAACGCAATACCAGGAATTATCCAGTTTAGTCATACTCAAATGGTGTATGATATCTTTGACTATGAGGATTCGTTTCCTGAAGGGCCCAGAAAGAAGTTCTTGCTAAAAGCATTGGATGATTCGCATCCAGGAATAGCTGAGCAGAACTGTTACGCAGAGATGATGTATAATAGTTATTATGAATATGAAAAAAATAAAGCGTAAGATAAAGTTTATTCTTTGGAAGTGGAAGAATAGGAAAGCCCTAAAGCCTAGAAAGTACATATACTAATGATCATAATGGGTATAAACGAGACAACGCACGACGCATCAGTATCGTTGATAGAAGGCAACAGAATTCTTTTTGCAGGACACGCAGAGCGTTATAGCAAGCAAAAGAATGATTGGTTTACAAATAGAGAGCTAATAGACAATGCTCTCCAGTATGGTAAGCCAGACCTAATCGCATACTATGAGCACCCACTGCTAAAGAAAACTAGAATAGCTATCAGTGGTGGTTTTGGTGGAGATGAGCCAAGATTCAAAGACCACGAAGAGTTGGCCAATGTGCCAGTAAAATACTTTAGCCACCACCAATCTCATGCTGCAGCTGGATACTATACCAGTAGGTTTGATGATGCAGTAATTGTTGTCCTTGATGCCATTGGGGAATGGAACACATCAACAATATGGGTTGGTGAGGGAGAAAAGCTTAAGCGTGTGTATAAGAAAAACTATCCGTTTAGCTTTGGACTATTCTATTCTGCCTTCACTCAGCTTATAGGACTAAAGCCTAATGAGGAAGAGTATATCCTTATGGGAATGGCTGGGTATGGTAATCCAGACATACACTACAATAGGGTTAGAGAATACTTTAGTAGTATTAGTAGTCAGAAGTACAACTTTCACAAGGGGATTATAGACTGGGATAAAAACATATCAGAGCTTGATAAGTTTAACATAGCTGCCTCAGTACAAAAGGTTTACGAAGAAAGGCTTATGGAGTTCATGAGCTTTGCTATCAAGAAGACTGGTAAAAGAAACCTAGTATTCATGGGTGGCTGTGCTCTTAATGCCTCCGCCAACACAAGGCTATGGGAACTGTTCTCTGATGTTTGGATCATGCCCAATCCTGGTGACTCTGGTAGCTCTCTAGGAGCGGCTGCAGCAGCACTAGGAAGCCATTTGGTATGGAAAGGTCCATATCTAGGCAACCAAATTGACTCTAGAGCTTATCCATCTAAAGCAATCCTTGCTAGAATACTTGAGGACGGCGTAGCACCAGTAGCATATGGCAGGGCAGAGTTTGGACCAAGAGCTCTTGGCAACCGTAGTATCTTGGCAGACCCAAGAGATCCTGACATTAAAGATAAGGTTAACAGGATAAAGAAGCGTGAACTGTTTAGGCCGTTTGCTCCTGTCATAATGGAAGAGCATCTTCATGAATGGTTTGAGGCTTCAGCTTCTTCTCCGTACATGCAGTATACCTTTAGGTGCAAGCAGCCCTTAAAGATACCTTCTGTGGTACACGCAGACGGCACGTCCAGGGTACAGACCGTAAACAAGAAGCAACACCCAGGGCTATATGAAACACTAAGAATGTTTTATGTAGAAACTGGCATACCGCTTCTACTTAATACAAGCCTAAATATCAAGGGGCAGCCACTGCTTAATGATGAACGTGATATAATTGATTGGGAAGAGGCCTACGGGCAGAAGGTGATTAGAGGATGAGTTTAGATTTTAAAGTACTAGATTTAGGTTTAGTTTATTATAGAAATATGATTCCAGCAGGTAAACAGATAATTGATCTTGTTGGTGATCTTGTAGAGCGTTACCGTAAGGGTGAACACGGAGAGAGCTTTACTAGGGTGAAAGACTGGGAGGCATGGTGGGATGACCATATGCCAAAACCATTTAATCACAAGCTCTACATCTGGAGACACTCTGAGATAGATGAAAATGATTTTTACCGTAGTGATCTTATAGAGATTGCAGATGCACTATACGGATCTCTTGACCTAGCCTTTGAACACTACCTAAGACTATACCCATGGGCAAGGCAGGCTGTCAAATCAGAAGAGCCAAATGATGGCATTCTTAGATATGATGGTGATGGTGGTCACCTGCCAGCTCACCAAGACCTTGGGGTAAGCAGTAGGCTGATCTCTACCGTTAGCTATCTTAATGATGACTACACTGGCGGAGAGATAGAGTTTAGGCAGTCAAACGTTAAGATTAAGCCAGAGGCAGGAAGCATAATCTTCTTTCCATCAAATTTTCTATACATACATGAGGTGATGCCAATGATAGATGGAACAAGATACTCCATGCCACACTGGTATCATCACCTTCCCAAGCCAAGAATGTCTGATGGTTCAGAATAATGGTATACTTAAGTATAGAAAACTAATTTAGGAGATAAGAATGGCAAAAGATTTTGCACAACCAATTGACGGTGCATACGGAAAGACTTGGAAGATTTCAAGCAAAATGGGTTGGAGAATTCACCCAGTCCACAAGACAAAGAAACACCACAACGGCACAGACATAATCCCACTTACCAGTGGACCAACATACGTTCACGCAATCGCTGGTGGAAGAGTTATAAAGGCCAGGAAGTCTAATGCAGCAGGTGGTGGATTCGGAAACTATATTGTTATCAGGCATTATATTGATAACGTATTCTATACTTCTTTGTATGCACACCTAGAGGATGGTTCTACACAGGTAAAGGTTGGACAAAAGGTAAAGGTAGGACACGTCTTGGCCAGGATGGGATCCACAGGAATGAGTACTGGAAAACACCTTCATCTTGAAATTTGGAAAGGCCGCAACCACGGATGGTCATCTGATGGTTCTGGATTTATCGAGCCAATCGGTTTCATAAAGACAATGAGTGAAGCATACGGTGTCAAGAAGTCTGCTTCAGTAGCTACAGATGCTAAGGCTGAGGTACAGCCAGTGGCAGTACACGAGCCAGTAAAGAAGCCAGTAGCGAAGAAGCCAGTAGTTAAGAAGCCTACAACTGTCACCGCAGAAGTAGAAGTTAAGGGTATTGCAGTGTCAATCTCAGCAACTCAGGCTACTCCTCCTAAGGTCACTCCTAAGGTCACTCCCAAGGTTGCTCCTAAGGTGGCTCCTAAGAAGGCCGTAGCAAAGAAGGTAGTTGACAAACCAGCTCCAAAAGTGTATACTGTTAAGAGCGGAGACACCCTCGGTAAGATTGCTAGGGCAAACAACACTACAGTCTCCCTTCTACAAAAGATTAATGGCATAAAAAACGCCAATGCAATTAGCATTGGTCAAAAAATTAAGCTTTCTTAATAAGGAGAACGGTTTGGATTCAAACAAAAGAACACTGATAAAAACATTTAGCTGGGAAGCATTTCATTTAATTGGAGTGGCTGGTGTTATTTATTTGTTTACTGGTGAATGGGAGTACGCTAGTCTTGGAGCACTCATCTATATTGGATGGGAAGCTATTGGGTATTTTATCCATGAAAGACTATGGGCTAAATGGGGCAAGCAGGTAAAATAGTGCCAGTATACGAATACATGTGCTCGAGCTGCAATACATCAAAAGCTGTGTCCCGTGGAATAAACGACAAGGACCCAGGATACAGTTGTGAAAAATGCAACTCTGTCCTGGTCCGAAAATTTGCCCTAGGAGGTGTTCAGTTCAATGGTGGAGGATTCTACAGCACAGATAAAGGATAGGCTCGGTAAAGATATTTGTCAGGCCTTTGACCCTCTGATGGTTATAACGACCAAGGCAAAAGATATAGATGAGAGTCTAGAGTTCTTAAATCCATCCTGCCTAGCTACAGCATACGTATATGTTGACGGTAGCCATGGTACAAGAATGCTGTGTGACTTTCATTATGCCTCTGAGCATACCTTTGTTGGTAACCATGACGAAAGCAAAATTGAATCTGTGTTCGCAACTGTAGTTCACGATCTAGAGAAGATTAAAGATACATTTGAACAATCCCCAGACTTGACTGTGATTGTGGATAACATTACAGAATGCTATTGTGGGAGAGAACCCTTTGTGTTTCTTATAGACGACCTCAGCAACAAAGCATTCCAGGGAATGTGTAACTTTCACTATCGTAAAAGCAACAACAGGTATCTAAGTAATGGAAAAGAAATGCACATGCCAATCGTTGACCTTAGGAAAAACATGAAGACATCCATAGAAGAAGAGCTATTTAATTTGGCTCAGATATGATGACTATAACGGATGTCGTAAAAGATTCCCTCAACGCAAATGACCGTTGCGATGCCGAGTGCTCTGCACAGGCATATGTTAGGGTAACTGGCGTCACTGGTGAACTAATGTTCTGCAGTCACCACTACAACAAGGTTATGTCTGATTCTACGGGGCATGATCGTATGGCAGACTTTGCATATGAGACTCTAGACGAACGACATAAGCTTATACAGAACCGACTAATAGGAGATAACGTATAATGTACGAGTACTACGTAAAAGAAGTTACCAAGATCGTTGATGGAGACACTGTTGATGTTATTATTGATCTGGGATTTGATGTAATGTTTAAGTCACGTGTTCGTCTGGCTGGTATTGATACCCCAGAGAGCCGCACAAGGGACCTAGACGAGAAGAAGCTAGGACTTGAGGCCAAGGAATACCTAAAGCATGCCATTGAATCCGCTACAGACATAGTCATTAAGACTGAGAAGATGAACAGTTCTGAAAAGTATGGTCGCATCCTTGGCTGGATATATCTGGATGGAGCAGAGACCTCCATCAATAGTGAGATGGTTGAAAAAGGATACGCATGGGCATATCTTGGAGATACTAAGGTTAAAGATTTTGCTGAGCTTCTTGTAAAAAGAAACTCGGCATAAAGGAATTTATCATGGATGACCACACAGAAGAGTACATAGATAAGCTTATCTTGGCTGGAGCTATTGAAGTTTCTGGAATTATAGCTGCTACTGGAGAGTTTACTTACTCATTTACGGAGAAGCTAAAAACTATGGATAAAAACCTAAAGAGGGAAATTGACGCAGCATTTGCTGAAGAGATTCAAGAGCTGTGGGCACTGGGCTACATAGATATGGACATGACACTCAGCAACCCCGTTGTCGTTCTTGCACTACGATCTACCATAGAAGAAGAAAGAGCAAAACTTCCTGAGCAACTTAGAGTTACGCTTGAATACGTAATGTCTATTTTGAGAAAATAAGATATAATAGTACTATGGAGTTTATACTTGGTGCTTTACTATCTATATTGATATACCTTGTGATTAATTCACAGGTCAGGATGAACATTGAACAGTCTCGTATTCTAGATGTCTCGTTCACTCAAAGCTCAATACATAAGCTGACGTCTCCCTATAACGGGTATTATGGCGGCACAGAACCCAAAGAATTGATTACTCAGGCAACAAGGCATCACGATACAACAGCACTAAGAGTTGTTATACGTGAAGACCTTGCCTACTGGATACAGAATGATACACTATATATGGCAGACGTTACCGAACAAGGTGTCGATGGGAATTCCACAAGAAAGGTTGACACAATGGCACTAGATACTGTAGAATTAACTAACATGATATTAATTGTAGACAAGCTCACAGAAGGGAAGGGCAGCCGTGCAAATCCTAATTCAGGGAACGCCTAAGTTTAATAAGTATGAAATATTTATTCATGCATTAGGTAAGGTACTAAGAACAAAAGAAGAAGACGATAAACAGATTATCGTATACACCCTTGGCCCAACCAACGTGAACGCTATGATCCATGAGTTTTTTAACATTTCTGAACGTACTCTAAAGAGTAATGGCATAAGGCCCAAGATTATTAAGGTTACTAGGGGTTGGGCAAAAGACAACATGTCTAAGCTTGACCACTTCATATACCTTTGTAATCCAAAAGAGTCTCTGTCAGAGCTTGCTGAGATGGCAGATAATAAAGAAAAACCAGACCTGGGGATATTCAGGTATTAGTCAGACGGATAAGTCAGACTTCCACACAAAACAATATAACGGAGAAACAGAAATGCTAGTTAGTTCTCTAGAGCAAATGGAACAGATAGTAAAGAGAAACAAGATGCTGTTTTGGAATGGTTGGGACGTAGTGTTCTCTAAGCCACATCCAACAGCTTGGACCCAAAGAAACGCTGCTTTCAGGAAGGGCGTATGGTATTCTCAAGACACTTTTGAGATTGGCTCAGACGGCTGGGAGATTCCACAAAAGTTAGTGAGGTAGCCCTATGTCGTCTAAGGATGATTGGAAGGCAGAAGGCTCATGCATTAACTTTGATGTAAATCTTTTCTTTGATAAATATGAAGATAGTGAGCAACTAAGACCAGCAATTGATAACCTGTGTGGGGCGTGTCCATTAGCAAGAAAATGTTTTGCTGTTGGAGTTTCACAAAAAGAATGGGGAGTCTGGGGTGGCGTGTATCTGGAGAATGGAAAAGTTTCTAGAGAGTTTAATCGTCACAAGAACAAGACTGTCTGGGCACAAACCTGGAAGGGATTGATCACAGACTAATGTATACTTCAGAGATGAGAAGAGCAGTACATTCTTTGGCACACTACTCACCTAAAAACTTTTATTTGGATATCGTGGATGAAGATCATTTCATTACCGTAATTGCTCCAGAAAAAGTGTTCATGGCTTTGCGAGACGTAGAGTCCAAAAGACGTGCGGTAGATTATATGATACGCATAAAGAAAGCACTAGAAGACAATGGAGCAATAGTATTGCTTGTAAGAGAAGGAGGAAAAGATGAGCGAAAATGAAACTAAGTTAACAGAAGAGCAACACAAGCTGGTTAACTATCTTCTAGCACAGGGCATGATCTCAGAAAGAAATAGAGTCTATGACTTGCTAAAAGAGCATGACTCTGATACAATTAATGTAGAAGACTTTATTAAACTATTGAATGGAGAGTAGCTGATGCCTGAAGTTGCTGTGTACATAATCTATTCTATTTCTTTAGGTGTTCTTATCTTAGCTGGTACCTCTATCTATGCGAGGTTTAGACGTGCCATTGTTAGGATTGTTCAGCTAGAACTAGACAAGGCTGCAGCTCTTAAGAAATTGTCAGATGCTTACCAGGAAATAGAGAACCATAAGCTTTCAGAAAGCGATGAGTTTGTAAAGTTTCTATCCGTATCTAGAGACTGGGCATTCGGTTTCATTGACGAATTCCAGAAAGATCTAGAGACACTATATAAAAAACTTGACGACGGTACAAGTACTGAAGATACCATTGATTCATTCAATGCTCTAAAGACTTACCTTCCCAAGGAAACACCATAACCACAATTACCAAACGGTAAGAGAGAGAAAACATGAATAACGATATCAAAGCAATCGTAGCGTCATACGCACGTAGCGTACTGGCAGCTGCATCAGGACTGTTTTTGGCTGGGATCACTGACCCACTAGACCTAGCTTGGTCTCTTGTTGCAGCTCTAGCACCAGTTCTGATTCGCTACATCAATCCAAATGATCCTGGCTTCGGTCGAGCACCAAGTCTTCAGGACATTGAGGTAGCATTGACCGACGTAAAGCCCGTGAAGGCTCCAAGGAAGAAGGCAGATGCAGCAGCAGCAGTTACAGCACCTGCTAAAAAGACAAGTGCTGGCGGAGGAAAGACTGCTGGTACTGGTTTAAAACCACGATAACTTAATAATAGCAAGACAACCTAGGCATAGTTGATAAACTGCCTACTTTTTGCTTTAATGGTGCTATAATAGAACTGTTCCCACACGGGGCAAGGATTAGCTTCTTCTTAGGATGACTAGTTACCATTAGAGACAGCTGGGCTACGCCGCAAGGTTCTGTGTGGGGACTTTTTAAGTAAAGTCTATATTTAAAATACATCTAAATTCAGATTTAACTGGAGATGATGATGCGTGGTAGATGCTTCCATCAAATATAACTCCCCTACCAGCTTCTGGGTTTACACGAAAGTCTTCTGTAAATGATTCTGGGGCATCCTCTGAGAGAGTCTCTTGAAAGAATATTGTGTCACCATCTGAGTCATTTATATAGTATAGAAAAACCTTATGTTCTGAATCATAGTCAACATGTGGGGTATGATATCCAGTATTCAGGGTAGCTTTTGGTAGCCAGTTAAGCTTAACTCTGATTACCTTATTGTAAAATATATTATGTTTAGAGACAAAAGCATGAAAGACTTTCATAAAGTAATCATATGCAGGTGACCCAGGCACAAGTCCAGCAGCAAACTGATAGCTTTGTTTAACGTTGGCATCGTCTACAGCATACTTACTGCTGGGGGTATCTGTCCTATATGCTAGTGTCCATGGAATATCAAGTCCATTAATAACCACCCTATCAAGTATGTCATTGGCAGCACCCTGAGGCAAAAAGTTATTATCTACTATCATTTTGTTCTCTTTCATAAGTTCTTTGTTTGTGGCAATTGGAACAAACAACGTCGCATTTTCTTACCTCTTCCCAAGCGGCATCAACGCCAAACTTCTTGAGAACACGGTATACAATGTCAATCTTCTTGTGTTCAGGCCTGTGATCAAACTCTAGGATGTAATGTGGGTAGATAACATAACAATCAAAGCAGCCTACCTTTTCTTTATAAGCTTGAAACTCTGCGAATATCGACATGTGATTATATTATACCACCTTGACAAACACTTTTTGTTTGATATAATGTATATATGAAAGAAATATTAGTAATTTCTGCACACCCAGATGACCTAGAGATGTCTTGTGGTGGATCTGTTGCCAAGTGGGTAAGTTCTGGAGATAGGGTAACTAATCTAATAATGTTTTCAGACGTAAAGCATCTAAGATTTTTAAGGATGGCATCTAGGCACCTAGGGCACAAGACAGTGCTGTTCCCAGGAACCAGGGATACCATAGTAGACCACAAAACAATAAGCAAGATTGAAGAGATTCTGGACATCAGCTCCTTTGACAGAATTATTACCCATTGGAAAGAAGATTGGCACCAGGACCATAAGGCGTGCCACGACATAGGTAATATTCTTGCACGAAAGCAGTTAGCAGAACTGTGGTACATGTCTTCGCACCCTTACCACCTTAAGTACTCTGAGTTCTCAGCAGACATGTATGTCAATACAGAAGAGTTTAGTTTTCTAAAAGCAAGAAGCATGTCAGAGTACCCCAACATTGCAAAGCAATGGAGACGTGGGGTTGGGCATCACGACCAATGGAGGGGCAGCATGATAGACAAGAAAACTGCCGAAGTGTTCCAGATTGGTAACATGGTGTCATGATCGTAATGGCTGTTAACCTGTCGCACGATGGAAGCGTGTGTGTCATTGACAATGGCGAAGTTGTTTTCTACCAAGAAGAAGAGCGTATAACTCACGTAAAGCATACCACTGGCATAATGCACAGCTTTGCTCATGCCATGGATGTTTATGATCCAAAAGAGATTATCTTTGTTGGTGCATTTCCATATGAGCTAAAGGTAAAAGATCTATTCTCCAACATGATGATGGCAGCAGGAAAGTGGAAGCACTTCTCTGACAACAGTGGATACAATGTTCATTGGCTTAGGGACCATCATCTAGCACACGCAACAGTTGCTTACTATAATTCTGGTTTTGATAAGGCTGGTATCGTGGTGGTAGACGGAGCTGGCCAAGCCTTTACGGATTCTGTTGGATTATACAGAGAGTCAGAGACAATATATGAAGCTCACGACAATACGATAGTTACTAAGCACAAGAACTTAATTACCCAGTATTCTTCTTGGGATTACAGCATACAGGCAATGGAATTATCTACCCTTCAGCAGTTCCAGAAGTGCTCTCACAGGCTGCCAAGAGACTACACCCATACAATATACCCCTCTCATTTGAGTTTAGGGAAAATGTTTAGTGCAGCAGGCCTAAAGATCTTTAATTCTTACCATAATGCTGGTAAAGTAATGGGTCTTTCAGCATACGGCAATGACAATCCAGAGCACCAGAAGGCATTCATTGACGGGGTAGCCAATCCATCGATACTTAGCTCTGACATATCAGATGAGGACCTTGCCTATAGGGTACAGCACGATTCTCTAGATGTATCTATTAATCTTATTAAGCATGCAATAGAGTTATCTGGAAGCAAGAACATATGTCTTAGTGGTGGCTACTTCTTAAACTGTGTGAACAACTATAAGTATCTTAAAGAGTTCCCAGATGTAAACTTTTATGTTGAACCAAACTCTAGCGACTCAGGCACAGCAATTGGTGCTGCAATGTGGCTATACAATAACATTACAGCAAAGAGACCATTGCCACTGGATAGTCTTTACCTTGGAGAAGAAGCAGATTACGGCCTACCGCTTGATGCAAAAGGTATATCAGTCTCTGATGCCTCTGCTAATGATGTCGCACAGCTAATATCAGACAGGAATATTGTTGCTATGTACCAAGGCAAGGCTGAGAGTGGTCCAAGAGCTCTTGGTAACAGGTCTATTCTTTATGACCCAAGAGATCCAAATGGCAGAGACGTTGTTAACACCATAAAGAAAAGAGAATACTTTAGGCCATTTGCTGGTAGCGTAATGGTTGAGCATGCGTCAGAGTGGTTTGAGATGCTAAGCCTCAAGGAAAGCCCCAGTATGATGTATGCTGTTGAGACCAAAGAAAAGTACAAGGATACGGTTCCTGCCCTACAGCACAATGACGGAACTTCCAGGGTACAGACAGTATCAAGCAAACAAAACCATCACTATTATAATCTAATTAAAGAGTTTTATGCTATCACTGGAGTACCAATGGTTCTTAATACATCTTTTAACCTTGCTGGTGATACCCTTGTTAATGATATGAAGGATGCAATACGAACCTGTAGAGAGTCTGGGATTAAGTATCTCTATTGTCCAACAATTAGCAAAATGATTACTGTGGTATAATACATTTATGCTTGATAGAAACCTTCCAATATACATATACGACACTGACTTTATTTCTAAAGAAGAAGCTGAAGAGATATTGATGCAGGTCAGGGAGGTGCCATTCTTTTTTGAAACGCACAGCATCGGTGCAGCACATGATGGATTGACTGGAATACCAGGAGATAGGTTTTTAGATAGGCCCATTATGGTGGCTGGAAGCAATGATCCAGAAGATGAAGACATCCTTAGGCCATTAGCTCAGAGTCTGATGGAAAGATTTGCAGACAAGCATGGCTTAGAGCTTAAAGAAGTAATTAGAACACGCACAAATGTTTCTTTTAGGACTCTTGACCCAAGGCCAACCCAGCCACACGTTGACTTAAGGAATTCACGCAAACACTTTGTGTTCTTGTATTACATAAACTCTTGTGATGGCGACACTATTTTGTTTGACCAGAAAGCGGACGGAGAGTTTCATACCCAAGAAGACTTAATAGAGCTACAAAGATTCAAGCCAGTCGGTGGAGGGGCATTGTTATTTAACGGTGACTACTTTCACACATGGGAACACCCAACAAACTTTGACTATCGTGCTACGATTAATTTAAATGTAGATATTAACTACTAGTCAGCAAAGCCCATTGATACTCCACACCTAGGCATTAGAGTTTCTACGGTGTGCTCAATTCCCTTAGGTATAATGATAATGTCTCCTGCTTGCAGAACAAACTTCTCCATGTAATCCTCATAAAAAGCTGTCCAAAAGGTTGCTCCAACACACTGAACGTAAATGCCATCTACTGGATCAGAGTGTCTTGTTGGAATCATTAGTGTTTCAAAGTTTTCTGGTATGTGCTGGTCGCTTTGTTTTCTAAACCTGTCATAAAATGATTTTGCTTCATCAGGTATTTCATTGTCTGTTGCATTTAAGAAATGAATGATAGCAAGTGCAGAGGTAAACTTTCCAGGGTGCAAATCTGAAACTATATCTACAGCCTCACTAATGCTATCACTGATTAGCTCAGCATGGTCAATGCCAAGTGTTCCAAATGTCTGTGTAAGGTTTTGTGGCGAGTACTCAGAAGACTGACGAAACAGGCTTTCAAATGTACTCCAGCCTGGAAGATCGGACAGGGCTTCAGATACCCATACTAGTTTGTTGCTTGCCTTGGCATCTGCAACGGCTTCAGAAAGATTCATCATGTTATATATTATAACACACTCATAACGTTATAAAAATGTAACATTCTTAATTGACTTATAGAGCAATACCTGAGTATAATAGAACTACATTTAAAAGGAAGGGTAACCCCATGACAACAGTTTATACAAAACCAGCTTGCGTGCAGTGCGATATGACAAAGAGGTATCTGGACAAGGCAGGAGTGAAGTATGACATTGTTGACATCACCCAAGAGCCTGAGGCCATGGATCTAATCCTAGGCATGGGATTCTTGGCTGCTCCTGTAGTAATTTCTGATTCAGGTAACTGGGCAGGCTTCCAGCCAGATAAATTAAATCTTCTTGCCTCTTGACAATCATTGTCATTAACGGTATACTTATATCAAGACAACGATAGAAAGAAAATACAATGGAAGATTCACACGCAAACGAAACATTCATGGAGTCAATACTAGAAATTACCTTTGGACTGGAGCACGTAGTTGCAGAGTTCTTTTGGAATGGCATCTTCGTATTAGCAACATTCTTGCTGACCAAAGGCATTGCTTTACGCAAGGCTCACAAATACATTGACCAGCTTCACGGCGTAGAGCACGACGAAGGGTACTAAGATAGATTCAGTAGCAGTTATTGGTCAGGGTTATGTGGGCAGAGAGGTTTCTCTTGCTGCACATAGCTCTGGCTATACTGTTTTTGGCATAGATATCAATGATCAAATTCTGCAGGGCATCTCAGAGTACCAGACCAGTAGTAGTTATGATAGCATTACAAAAGCTAACATCGTAATCGTATGTGTCCCAACACCAGCAGACAGCCACCAAGGCATCACTGATACGATAGACAAAGTCTTTAACTACATCTTGCCAGGAAGCCTTTTAATAATAGAGTCTACGGTATCTATTGGCTTCACATCTTGGATTGCCTCAAAATATGAGTACAGTGGTGTCCAAGTAGCCTACTCACCCGAGAGGATTGATCCTGGCAACACTAAGTATACAATTAAGAATACACCAAAGATTGTTGCAGGGGTAACCACAACCGCTAGGGAAGATGCGATAAGGTTCTACTCATCGTTCTGTAGCTTCGTTGTGCCTGCAAACAAGGTAGAAGAAGCAGAAGCAGCCAAGCTATTAGAGAACTCGTTTAGACTATTAAACATATCATTTGTTAACGAAATGTCTAAGTATCTTTACAAAGAGGGCATAGATGCCTCAGAGGTATTAGACCTTGCTGCAACAAAACCATACGGCTTTATGCGATTTAACACTGGACTTGGGGCAGGAGGGCATTGCATACCTGTTGACCCGACATTCCTATCTTCTACAGCCGATGTAGCAGGGTCAGCTATCAGTACCTTAGATGCGGCTATCGCAGTAAATAACCAGATGGTTGATTTCTTTTGTGGCGTGGTAAAGCATAGGCTAGGAGACCTAGCAGGCAAGAAGATCTGTGTTGCAGGCATCTCGTACAAGCCAGATGTAAAAGACACTAGGGAGTCTAGGGCATGGATGTTGGTGGAAGCCTTGAGGTCTTACGGAGCAATCGTTGTCTGGCATGATGATGTTGTCAAGGAGCATAAGGGGGAATTCTCCCAGCCATTGACAAACGGCTACGACCTTGTTATAATTGGTAATAGACATAAGAATTTAAATTATAGCCTACTTGAAGGCATGCCCACACTTGACACAGAAAGGCTCTCTTGAGATATCTTATCACTGGTGGTGCTGGATTTATTGGATCGCACCTATCAAAACTTTTAGTTAGCGAAGGTCACGAAGTAATCGTAATTGACGACATGTCTACTGGCAGCGTTAGCAACCTCCTGGCCTCTGGCGTGAGACTTATACCAGGAAATATGTCTGATGAGTCACGCCTTCGTTTTGAATGTCAATACGTTGATTGGATAATTCATCTAGCTGCAACTGTAGGTGTCAAGAACACAATGGATAAGACTCCCCAGCTTATTAAAAACAATATAGACAATACCAACACCATATTCAAGATTGCTGCAGAGCTTGGCAAGCCCATCTTCTTTGCTTCTACGTCTGAAGCTTATGGCAACAGCCCAGAAGTACCATTTAAGGAAACTACAAAAAGCGTCTTTGGTTCACCAGATGTTATCAGGTGGTCCTATGGTCAGTCTAAAGCAATAGGTGAGGCTCTAGCAAACTTCTATCAGAATGAGAGGGGTTTAAAGTTTGTCACTGGAAGAATATTTAACTCTGTTGGTCCACGTCAGTCTGGGGATTACGGAATGGTTCTGCCAAGATTCGTAACCTCTGCCCTAAAGCAAGAGCCACTTTCTGTCTATGGGTCAGGGCAGCAAACAAGATCATTCTGTCACGTAACAGACACGGCTAACGCTATCTACATGCTAACCAAGTCTCCTCAGTTTGGAGAAGCCTACAACATTGGAAGTGACAATGAGATAAGCATACTAAAGCTTGCAGACACTGTGATTAAGCAGACGAGGTCAATGTCTGGAATAAGTTTTGTAGAATACAAAGATGCATACGGTCTTGGGTATGAAGACACTAATAGAAGAGTTCCAGACACTACAAAGATAAAAGAGCATACTGGTTGGCAACCTCAGTACTTGCTAAAAGATGTGATTAATGATATAATGGAGGAACACAATGGATATTAAAGACTTTGATGCAATGGCAAAGGTATACTATACCGAAGCAAAAGATGTCCTCGTAAGCAAACAAAGAGACTATGGCCCAAAGAACATTGCCCTTAGTCCAGGTGGTCCAGTGAATGGGTTGCGTGTGAGAATGCACGATAAGCTTTCTAGGATCAATAACCTTATTGACTCTGGGGCAGACCCCAAACATGAAAGCCTAAGAGATAGCTTCCTAGACATGATGAACTACAGTGCCATTGGATTAATGGTGCTAGATGGAGATTGGCCAAGCGAATGACAATGATAATCAAAAGCATGCCAGAGCAGGTAAGCGTTCTAGACGAGGGATACATTAGGCTCGTTGACACCCTTGGGGATGATATCTCGGTTGTGAATGCAGCTAGGGTATCGTACGACAAAGAGACTACCACCTTTGAGGAGCGAGACGCCAAGCTACTAAAGTTCTTGCTAAGGGAACAGCACACTAGCCCCTTCAGGCACGCTGCTGCTACGTTTGAGGTGTATGCCCCACTATTTGTTGCAAGGCAATGGTGGAAGTATGCTGTCTCATCAACCCATATAGATGACCAGAACGGATGGAACGAGTCCTCTAGGCGGTACATCACTGAGGATGAGAAGTTTTATATCCCACTGCCAGACCAATGGCGTAGTAAGCCAGAGAGCAGCAAGCAGGGATCTGGGGAGCCACTAGACACTGAGCTAGGAGAAAAGCACTTCCAGAGACTGTGCGAGACGGTTGTACAGGGTACAGAAGCATATCACGATGCAATGAATGATGGTGTTGCTCCAGAGATTGCTAGACTATTCCTACCAGCATATGGAATGTATGTACGCTGGCGTTGGACGGTATCTCTACAGGGTATACTAACCTTCCTGGATCAAAGACTAGAGCACGATGCACAATGGGAAATCCAGAAGTATGCAGAGGCAGTTCTTAAACTAACTAAAGAAGCATTCCCAGAAACAATTAATCTATTATACGAGGAGTCAGAGTGAACAAACTATATTTTGTAGGAAACCAAATAGGCAACTATGGGGACATTGGCCAAAGAGCAAAGCTAATGATTGAGAATGCTGCAATGGTGGTGTATGAGAATGACAAAGAGTTTAATGAACAGATAAAGTCTTGGAACATATTGCCAAAGGGAAAGCTTGTACAGCACATTCAAGATGAAGAGCTGTTTGAAGAAATTGCCCAGACACTCACCGATGATGGTGATGTGGCTCTCATTGCAGACTATGGATATCCAATCATTGCTGATATGGGTCATCCCCTAGGAAGGTATATCTTAGACAAGGGGCTTGAGGTTAGTATTATTGCTGGACCAAGCATATCATCTACGGCAAACGTTATAGCACTGCTGCCAAACTGGGTACAGAACTTTCTGTTCCAAGAGTTTATGCAGTTTGAGAACCCATACATTGAGCAAAAGCTAGAGACAATGAAGGACTTAAACTACAACCTAGTCATGATTGATAGGCCAAAGAGAATTCATGCCACTATTGATCTAATGGCTAAGGTGTTTGGAGAGGACCGCAATGCGGCACTACTAACTGACCTAACCAAGAACGGTGGACTACCAGAGGTATTCAGGGGTACTTTGGCAGAGGTCGTAAAGAAGATGAAGTACATTGATCCAGTCATGAAGTACATTGACGTTGCAATTGTGGTAGAGGGGATCCCAGATCCATTGCGTGCGTTGTCTGAGCAGTCTTCTACCGTATAGTGTGTTAGAATATAATCATGAAATATGATGTATATATGGAGCAGTACAATAAGATAGGCTATGGACCTCATGGCATTATACAAATCAAAAACTTTGTGGAAGAGGTAGACCTGGAGGATCTGTCTACCTTTTTGCACACTGTAGAAGATGGAATTATTAGAAGAGAGCAGTGTCCAAAAGAAATAGCAGACACCCTATCTCGTTATGAAGAAAAGACCTATGCTGAAGTAGTTGCTAACATATCTGATAAGTATGATATTCCTGTGGTGCCAGAGCCAACTAACAGAGCTCAGCTAGTCAAGTGGGGCATGCTAAAGGGCTTTGCAATGCGACCACACTCAGATGCAGAAACACCAGATCGTCAGCCAGCTATAGCAGGTGGATTCTATAGGTTTAATGTTACAGCGATTGCATACTTAACAGATAACTACCTAGGTGGTGAGATAAGATTCCCTGAGTTTGACATTACACTCAAGCCAAGGGCAGGTGACCTTTTGCTTTTCCCAAGCAGGTACAGGCATGAGATAAAGCAGTATATCTCTGGAGAAAGATACACAATGCCAATGTTCTTTACTTTTGACGTAGAAGACCCCTTTACTGACGAGGAGAGGGAACAGGTAGGCTCAGGGAATATGTCAGACATCTTGTTTGATTGGCCCAGCTAATGAAAATATTTGTATCTATAGCATCTTATAATGACCCAACACTGCTAAAGACAATTAGGTATGCAATAGCAGCTGCACACAACCCAGAGAGCTTAGTGTTTGGAATAGGTCTGCAGCACTATGAGGAGGTTGACTTCTCAGAGTTTACAGATAATGATATAAAGGTTATAAAATATGATCCAGACACAAGGCCTGGAATCACCAGAATTAGATATGAGATTAGTAGGCTACTTACTGATGAGGACTTCTTTGTTCAAGTAGACTCACACTATGAATTTGCTGATGATTGGGATAAGATACTTATAGACAATTATGATGCATTGGTTGTTCAAGAAGGTACGGATAAGATTGCTATAATGCCACAGAGCCTAATCCCACAGGATGATGGATCATTATGGGCTACAACCTCCTCATGGGACCTTGAGATCTTCGCTGCAAACGGGGGAATGTATCCAGCGGTACATGTTATTCCAAGAACCGATACGGTAAGGGATTATCCGCATATTCTTGAGGTAAACTACTCAAGGGTTGGTCAAATATTCTTGCCTGGATCCTTTATAAGAAACGTTGGACTAGATGAATACTCTCATATAGCTTTTGAGACTGCATACTTTTCATATAGAGTGTTCATTTCTGGGTATAGAGTATTTCAACTAAATGAAGATATTTTTTGGCAGCACGACGGTGAATATATGGTAGCTAATCCTCAATTTAATATTGGAAATAATGAAAACATTGCAAATAGATTTAAGTCAGCTGCTGTGCAAGAAACCTCATTGACACTTTATGAGATGAGCCTCGCATTCCTGTACAACAAACACTCTAAGTATGCCGTAGAACCAGCTGTAAGGACTCCAGAAGAGTTTTGGACCCTCAATGGTTCTCTAGAGCATTTCTTGTCTTGCAGGGACCTATACGATCAGTTTATCCATAATAATCAGATATAAAACTACGGACCATGTTGTCCTTGCCCTGCTCTAAGCATGACATCATTAGCTTTTCCAATACTCCAGGTGGTAGTGCTTCAGGAAGGTCATGATCAAAGGCAGGACCAAACTCATAGACATCAATGTTATCTTGTTTGGGGAAGAGTCTGATCTGATATTGGTCGTCTTCGTTATCGCTATTAAAGATAAAATAGTTTGTCTCATCTACGAAGGCATCGGAAAGATCTTTAATCTTCCAATCACTTATCCTATCTGTAAAATAGTTTAGATAGCTTTCGGCTGGCAATATGTCTGGGTGAATGCTCCATTGTGGAGTCATAGCAACAACGTTATTAACGGGGTATACATTTGAAAATGCTATAGCTAAAAATCCTCCCATGCAATAGCCAACAGAGTTGGTTTGCCTACCGTTAATGATTGGGGAAATAAGTTCAGCTATCTTAATAAAGTCTATGCTATTTCCATATGAAGACTTTTTATCAATGATGAATATTCCAGTGGTATCGTTATTGCTTAGCTTTCCAATAAACTGTTCTACAGCTACATCCTCATCACCTAGAAGTCTTGGAGTACTTGAAAATGATATGACGACATCCTTAGAATGCTTTTCAAAATAAGTTATCTTTAAAAATTCATCGTCAATTAGCTCTATTAGGTCTTCATGCATACATATAATTATACACTATGATATAATTGAGCATATGAGCATTAACGCTAAAATTTTTGTAATGATCCCAGCCTACAGGGACCCAAGTTTAATTGACACACTTAGAAGCCTATTTAATGATGCTAAAAACTCAAAGAGGGTATTCGTAGCTATCGGGGCACAGTATGATGAGGCCATCCCAATGCCAGATCTGTCGGAGTTCCCTGCAGAGAACATTAGATTAGTCACCATACACCCAGAGAACAGGCCAGGTGTATTTAGACTAAGGCACATCTTGAATAAGCTATACGCAAATGAAGAATACTACCTAAGCATTGACTCTCATACCAGGGTAATTAAAGATTGGGATGAAATATTAATTAATATGCTTGAGGATCAACCTAAGTTTAAAACTATCATTGCTGACAGTGAGGGAACTGGACACGAGAACGAGTATTCCTTGCTGCACATGAGTGTACAAGAGACAGAACTCTACGGTCCTAGACTTGCAATGCGGCAAGCTGAAACGCTTATGCCAACTAGAAATGGTACGTTTGAAAAGATAGTTTATCTGCAGGCTGGAATGTTCTTTACTAGAGGACAATTTGCAAGAGAGATTAGGTGGGGTCAATTTTGGCATAACGACCAGGAAGAGCCATTCCTATCGTATGAGACCTTCATGATGGGTTGGAGCACGGTAGCCATCCACGGCAAGAGAGTTATTCATCACGAGCCAACGAGATACTATGATGCTGTGTACGAGTCAGAACCAAGTTATGAGAATAGATCTTTTAGAGATAAGTACAACCAACAGCATGACTTCCTTCAAGACATATGTCCAAGAATCTGGCAGGCCCTCCTATACAACACTGGCCCATATGCTATAGCTTATCCAGTAAGAGAGGCTAAGGAGTGGTGGAACTATATTGGTCTTGCTCATGAGTACCAGAAGTACACAAACCAGAGTGGACATGTATCTTAGACTCTAGGTCTTGAAAGTTATCACCATAGAATCTTGTACCACATTTAAAACATTCGTATGATATTGGAAGCATATTCTATTGTACTCATGATATAATAATATAATGAACTATGAATCTAATGTTTGTCCATCATGTGCCCAAGCGGCTGCCCCTATAGTATACGGGCTACCAACTGCTGAGATGCTAGACCTAGCTAAGCTAGACATCATTGCTTTGGGCGGTTGCTTCGTCAGAGATGACAACCCAACTCACTATTGCTATTTCTGCAATGAGACTTCTTAGGATCTAATACCCATAGCTCTATTGACTCCAGTAATGTAGCCACTCTGCCATGCCACCAGTTCACGCTCAGTTGTAGTAGAGCCAGCGGTAGCAAGGTATGCCTGTAAGTCTTCTAGGGCAAATTCAGTAATCATCTGTGTTTCGTTGTCTGTGCTTTCGTTTTCATTCATAGACTAATTCTACCAACTTTGTGGATAAATGTCAAGAACTTTTATCCGACTAGGGACTCTAAAACCATCTGTGAGGTTGCACCAACGTGACCATCCTGAACCTTACCATCTACAAGACCAAGGAATGCTGGGCAATAGTTTATGGGGTACTTAGATGCATAGTACTCAAACATAGTTACATCTACAGATACATCAATCTTAGTGTACTTAATCTCTGGGTTCTCTTTAATAAGCTTCTTAATAATAGGCTCCATGGCATCACAGGCTTCTGAGTTAGGCTGTGTAAAGTGTATTAGTTCTTTTAGCATTTTTTTATTATAGCATAGGTATTGATAAAATCTTGCTTTTATAGTATAATTAATACAAAGGAGTAATTATGAGTAGACCATGGTTTGAGCTTAGGCTAGAAGAATTAGCAACACAAGAAGATCTAGACAATGCACTAGAGGATGCCCACAACGATGGGTTTAATCTAGGCTTTGAGGCTGGAGAAGAAGAGGGATACAATGATGGGATTAATTCAGACCTAAAAGAAAGCAGCAACAGTGATCCAGTGTAAGTGGTGCAAAGTAAAGCTTAGCACTTCTGGTGAACGAGGATGGTACTCTTGTGAGTGTAAGGCCCTGTCAATAGACATTGGTCATCTTGGATACTATAGAGTTATAGGCAATTTTGACGACATGATTATGGAGGAGCTATAATGGCTAAGATGGCATCACTGCACGCAGAAGGCGTAACAGATGAAGAACTTAACGCAAAGAAAGATATTGTATTAGAGGAACCAGGTTCCGATTACCCTGAAATAGCTGATAGTTTAATTGTAGATTAAAGCTCGACGCGAAATAGAATAAGTTCGGCGGTAAATAAGAGGTCCTACAAGACTTGCGTCTTGACATTCTCTGGCATCCACGATATAATAGAGACTATGAGTGATGCAATAACAATGAGCGTAGCCCAAGGACAGCTTATGGGTTTAGGAGCAGTAATATTCCTGATAGCCGCTAACGCATGGGTACTAATCTATGACAAGTACTGGCTACATCCAGAGCCAAAGATAGTAGAAGATCCAGAGGTAATCGTTGACAGCATATAAAGAAGAGGTCCGCAAGACGATCTTTGTAAAAGCTATTCGTGATACCTATATTAACCAGATGTCTAACATGGATAACGAAACCTTTATTCCAGAGGGAACGATGATGTTCCACATAGTTAAAGATAACAAGTACCTAGACAAGGATGAGATTGGTGTCTGGACACCTGAGCATAAGACGTGCTATGGCTACAGACCAGACTGGGTAAGTGAGAGGACAATAAGTGATCCAAACTAATAAATGGATGAGGTCAGAACGAGGAGCACTAGGACTATCCTATAACCTTGTTTTCTTTGATAAGGTAAACTTTTATATTGGCAGATCTGACTACTGGGGGGTAGCTATAGATGTATCCTTCTACGACAGATCATTAACATTTAGACTATTAAACATATACTTTGGAGTAGAGGTATGGCATGCAGAATAATGACTACGAGATCCCTATCGTCTATCTTAATGAAGAATGGGAACAGCCAGAGCTAGAGGGCCTGGAAGAAAAACATCCTCCCGAGGCATTTAGAGATAAGGCCAATGGTGAGTAGCTATGTCCCAGTTTGAGTATTCAGTACCATTAGCAGAAGCCAGGACCAAAGAAGATATGATAAGAATAGCTAATGCATGGAAGGCTATGACCGAAGAAGAACGGGCTAAAGTTCGGCGGGATGAGGATCCAAATCCGACACGGATTAACACTAACAAATAAGGAACCATAATGATAAGAACAATGGAACACGTATGTGTTACATGTAAGAGCACTATGATATACGAAGCTTCGCCTATAGGATTTGTATTCACATGTCCTCATTGTAAAAGAACCAAAAGAACTGAGGGTATATGATGAATAACACATCACACATAGTACAAG
>TARA_B110000503_G_scaffold25349_1_pt1 | contig 31488 bp, 32 predicted proteins | sample TARA_B110000503 | Tara Oceans TARA_B110000503 (sample SAMEA4397472) | marine metagenome | biome: Polar Biome; feature: [SRF] surface water layer (ENVO:00010504); material: water (ENVO:00002006), including particulate matter (ENVO:01000060) such as... | depth 5 m | reverse complement strand
TAAAGCGGCGGTCAAGGATCTGCGCGACAAGAGGAGCCTGGGTTAGCATGGGAGTCAGTCTTTCGCAGTCTGCCGCTAAACATATAGCGGGTCAGTTGGCAACTCGGGGCAAAGGCCTTGGCATCCGTCTGGGGGTAACCACTACCGGTTGCTCCGGAATGGCGTATGTGCTGGAATTCGCGGATGAAGTACTGCCCGAGGATCAGGTGTTTGAGGATCACGGTGTCAAGGTCATCATCGATCCCAAGAGCATGGTGTATCTGGACGGTACGGAGCTGGATTTCGCGCGCGAGGGCTTGAACGAGGGCTTGCAGTTTCGCAACCCCAATGTCTCAGCCGAATGTGGCTGTGGGGAGAGTTTTACCGTTTAAGTATGGCGGTGCGACGCTCCCATTATGTCCATTCCTGATTTCCAGCGAAATTTCTTTCAGCTGTTTGACCTGCCGATAGACTTTGCGCTGGATCAAATGCAGCTGAGCGTGCGCTACCGACAATTACAGCGAGAAGTGCATCCTGATCGCTACGCCGGCGCTTCGGCTCATGAACAGCGCCTGGCCGTTCAGTACTCTTCTTTCATCAATGAAGCCTACGCGACACTGCGCAAACCTCTGCCGCGGGCGCTCTACCTGCTGGAGATTGCGGGTATGAGTGGTGAAACGATTGCCAGTCAGCCACTGGATGGCGGATTCCTGATTCAGCAGCTGGAACTGCGGGAGAAGCTTGAGGAAATGGAAGATCTGGTTGATCCAGAGACTGCACTGGATCATCTGGTCACCAAAATTGGCGCGGACGTAGCTATGCTGCACCAACAATTTTCCAGTGCTTACATAGCAAAGGACATGACCACGGCAGCCTGCGCCTGTGTCAAAATGCAATATTTGGATAAGCTGCTGCGGGAAGCTGAGCAGCTCGAGTCCAGATTAATAGATTAACAGGATTATCAAGGCCGATCATGGCACTACTTCAAATCGCAGAACCTGGACAATCACCGCTGCCGCATCAGGTGAAACGGGCAGCAGGTATCGATCTCGGCACGACCAATTCGTTGGTTGCTACGGTGCGCGGCGGCCGAGCGGCTGTCCTGCCAGACGAGCACGGAGAGGTGATGTTACCTTCGGTGGTCAACTACAGTGGCGATGGTGCGCCGCTGGTGGGTGCCAGTGCACTGGCGTTGGGCGCGCAATACCCGGCCGATACCCTGATGTCGGTGAAACGATTTATGGGGCGGGGTAGCGAGGACGCGATGAGTGACGCGCAGCGCTCGCACTACCGTCTTGGTGAGGGCAAAGAGGGGCTGGTGCGCTTTGTGACCAGCGGTGGAGAAGTCAGTCCTGTTGAGGTTTCTGCGGATATTTTGCGCGTGCTGCGACAGCGTGCTGTCGAGACTCTGGGCGGTGAAATAGACGGCGCCGTTATCACGGTTCCGGCTTACTTTGACGAAGCGCAGCGCCAGGCCACCAAGGATGCGGCAACGCTGGCTGGCCTGCGTGTATTGCGCTTGATGAATGAGCCCACCGCTGCGGCAGTAGCCTACGGTCTGGACTCTGCCGAGCAGGGTGTTATTGCGGTCTACGACCTCGGGGGTGGCACCTTCGATATCTCCATTTTGCGTTTGCAACGCGGAGTGTTTGAGGTCCTTGCTACCGGAGGCGATACCGCGTTGGGTGGTGATGATCTGGATGGCGCGCTGGCGGATTGGGTGTTGCAGCAGTCCAGTTCTCCCGCCCTCACCGCTGGTCAGTATCGGCAATTGCAGGCTGCCGCTCGCGCTGCCAAGGAGCAGCTGTCTGATGCGCTGGAAGTCGATGTAGATCTGCAAGGTGTGCTGCCTGCCGGTGGGACGTTGCGGATAACACGAGAAATATTTGAAGGTCTTATTCAGCCCTTGGTGAAGCGCACATTGCGCGCATGCCGCAAGTGCCTGCGGGATGCAGAGCTGGACGCGGACATTGATAACATAGTGATGGTGGGCGGCTCCACCCGTATTCCCCTGGTGCGTGAGGTGGTGGCTGATTTTTTCAAACGCTCACCGCTTATCGATATCGATCCCGATCAAGTGGTGGCGATCGGCGCAGCGATACAGGCGGATATTCTTGCGGGCAATCGTCCCGAGGGTGATCTGCTGCTGCTGGATGTCATCCCGCTCTCACTGGGCATAGAAACCATGGGCGGACTGGTAGAGAAAATTGTGCCACGCAATACCACTATCCCGGTGAGCCGAGCACAGGAATTTACCACTTTTAAGGACGGACAGACGGCACTGGCGGTGCATATTTTGCAGGGCGAGCGCGAAATGGTCAGTGATTGCCGTTCGCTGGCGCACTTCGAGTTGCGGGGTATCCCGTCCATGGTGGCAGGCGCGGCCAGGATTCGCGTGAGCTTTCAGGTAGATGCAGACGGATTACTCAATGTGTCGGCCCGTGAGGAAATCACTGGGGCTCAGTCCAGCATCACCGTCAAGCCCTCCTTTGGGCTGAGCGACGAAGAGATTTCTGGCATCTTGCAGTCGTCTTTTAGCAACGCTGCCCAAGACAAGTTGGCACGCCAACTGGCAGAGGAGCGACTGGGCGCGTGGCAGTTACTGGAAAGCTTGAAGTCAGCCCTGAAAGCCGATGGAGAGGCCCTGCTTAGCGTCCAGGAGCATGCGGCGATTGCCGCACAAATGATAAATTTACAGGCGCTGGTGGAAGGCCAGGATGCGGATGCAATACACACCCAGACTGAGCGATTGGGACGCCTGAGTGAAGCCTTTGCATCACGCCGTATGGACAAAAGTATTCGAACAGCGCTCGCGGGCGTATCCCTGGATTCGCTCGACGACGAGGTGACGCAGTGACAAAAATCGTAGTTCTACCCAATGAAAATCTCTGCCCGGACGGGGCTGTGCTAGAGGCTCAACCGGGCGAGAGCATCTGCAGAACACTGCTGCGCAATCACATAGAGATTGAACATGCGTGTGAACTATCTTGCGCGTGCACCACCTGCCACGTGTTTGTGCGCGAGGGGTATGACGCTCTGGAGCAACCCGATGAGCTTGAGGATGATTACCTGGATATGGCATGGGGTCTGGAACCAGACTCGCGTCTGAGCTGCCAGGCCATCGTCGGCGAGACAGATCTGGTGGTAGAGATTCCGCGCTACACCATTAATATGGTATCCGAGCAGAATTGAGCGGGAGATAGCTGATGCAGTGGACGGATGTAGGCGATATCGCTATCGAGTTGGTGGAAGTTCACCCGGAAATTGACCCCCTGACGATCAATTTTGTGGACTTGCGCAACTGGGTAATAGCGCTGCCGGAGTTCGACGACGATCCCAAACGCTGTGGTGAAAAGATTCTGGAGGCCATTCAGGCCGCCTGGATGGAGGAGCGGGACTAGCCGCTTCGCCTGCTTTCCCGCCTGGACCCGCAACTTGGAGTCGAATTTTGAGCGAGTTGGAGAGTTCGACCCCGGTCCCTGTTCCCGGCCCGAATCAGGGATATACACCGGGCAAAGCGCCCACAGCGGTGCCCAATTTCGGGTAAAACCTCCGCTTTTCGTCACCGATTTGTAAACAGCTGATTTAAAAGAAAAAAAATCTTCAGCGAGACTGTGATTGCAGGTGAAACGGCGGCCTAAAATCCGTATAATTGCGCGCTTCCCATAGTGAGCCTTTTTGGAGATACCCCATGGCTGTTGAACGCACCCTGTCCATTATCAAACCCGACGCAGTCGGCAAAAACCTTGTTGGCAAAATTTACTCGCGATTTGAGGACAATGGCTTGCAAATCGTGGCCTCCAGAATGCTTCGCCTGAGCGATGCCGTCGCTGGCGGGTTTTATGCCGAACACAAAGAGCGCTCCTTTTTCCCCGCCCTGATTGAATTCATGACGTCGGGACCTGTGGTTGTGCAGGTGCTGGAAGGCGAGGGCGCCATTGCCAAAAATCGCGAGCTGATGGGTGCAACCAATCCGTCAGATGCTGCGGCGGGCACGATTCGCGCAGATTTTGCCTCCTCGATCGACGCCAACGCAGTACACGGCTCAGATTCACCGGAATCGGCGGCTCGTGAAATTGCCTATTTCTTTGCCTCCAGTGAAGTCTGCGAGCACTAGGAAGCCGCTTCCCGACGTCTCTGATGACAACCATCGCATCCACAAATACCCCCGCGGTTCAGTTTCGAAAGAAAGTGAACTTGCTGGGCTTGTCGCGTGTGCAGATGGAGCAGTTTTTTCTGGAGTTGGGTGAAAAAAGGTTTCGGGCGCAGCAGGTGTTGAAATGGATACACCACGCCGGTGTCATCCAAATCGAGGATATGTCCAATCTGGGCAAGGCGCTACGAGACAAACTGCTGGACATCGCGGAGGTACGCCCTCCCGAAATAGTCAGCCAGCAGGACTCTACCGACGGTACCCGCAAGTGGGCAATTCGAGTCGGTGGCGGGGGCCTGGTTGAAACCGTCTTGATACCCTCAGGTCATCGCGCCACGCTGTGTGTATCCTCTCAGGTAGGCTGCAGTCTGGATTGCAGTTTTTGCTCGACCGGAAAGCAGGGCTTCCAGCGCGACCTAACGGCTGCCGAGATCATTGGCCAGGTGTGGCTGGCGATCAACTCCTATGGTGCTTTTGGGCCTGGAAATAATCGTGTCGTCTCCAATGTGGTCATGATGGGTATGGGTGAGCCGCTGCTGAACTTTGATAACGTAGTTGCGGCGATGGATCTCATGCTGGAGGATCTGGCGTATGGCCTGTCAAAGCGTCGGGTGACCCTCAGCACGTCGGGTGTTGTGCCAGCGCTGGATCGCCTGGCGAAGGTTAGCGAGGTGTCGCTGGCGGTGTCCCTGCACGCGCCGAATGACGAATTGCGCAATCAGCTGGTGCCGATTAACCGCAAGTACCCGATCGCTGTGCTGCTTGAGAGCGCGCGCAACTATATGGCAGCCCAGAGCGATAAAAATCGCGTGGTGACCATCGAGTATACCCTGATCAAAGACGTCAATGATCAGGTGATTCACGCTCACGAACTGGTTGAATTACTGCGGGATACGCCGTGTAAGATCAATCTTATCCCATTCAACACGTTTGCACAGTCTGACTATCGCAGGCCCAGCGGCAATGCGATCTCGCGCTTCTGGCAAGTACTGGTCGATGCAGGATATATTGTGACCATCAGAACCACACGTGGCGATGATATCGACGCCGCATGTGGGCAGCTGGTAGGGCAGGTCGCAGACCGCACCCGTCGCAGTGAACGCTATCGTGCGGCCGATGATGGTCAGATAATTACGGTGGGATAGGTATGTTGTTCGATTCGCAAGCAGGGATGACAAAAGCGCTTTCGCCCTTCTTCCTGGCGCTGGTGTGCGCGTGGTTGGGAGGCTGTGTTACGACCACCGAGGGTGGCTTCACTGAGGATGCCTCGCCAACAAAAGCGCTGGAAAAACGCGTGTCTCTGGCACGCCAATACATCGGCGAGGGCAATTGGGAGGCCGCCAAACGCAACTTGCAACTGGCTGACCAGATCAATCCTAACAATCCCGAAGTGTACGAGGCGTTTGCGCTGGTTTACCAGAGTACCGGTGAGTACGAGCTGGCGGAGGAAAATTTCAAGAAAGCTATCAGTATTGACAAAAACTTCTCTCGCTGCCGCAACAACTACGCAGCATTTTTGTACAGTCAGCAGCGCTACCAGGAAGCTGAAGAGCAGTTGGATTATGTCATTAAGGATACGCTCTACTCTGGTCGTCCGAATGCTTTTGTGAATCTTGGTTTGTGTCGCTTGAAGCTGTTTGATACGCAGGGTGCCGAGGAGGCTTTTGTGCGCGCCCTCGCAATGGATAGAACCAACCAAATTGCGCTTCTGGAACTCACCCGAATTCGCTACGAGGCACAGGATTATCCCACGGCAAACAAATACTATGACACCTACCGCAGCGTGGTACGAAAACAGTCAGCGGCTGGCTTGCTACTGGGTATCCAGCTGGCCAAGGCAGATGGCGATCGCAATTCCGAGGGCAGTTATGCGATGGCGCTGCGCAACCTTTACCCCAAATCTGCCGAGTACCAGGCCTATAAACGGACTATTAAAAAGTGACTGACGAGGTCGTACAGCTGGACGCGTTCACCACGCCTGGATCGCTGTTGAAAGCCGCCCGGGAGTCGCGAAACATGTCTGAAAGAGAAGCGGCTGATAGCCTCAATTTTATGCCTAACTATGTTGCGATCCTCGAGCGCGACGATTATCAGGCATTGCGCAGTCCGCCGTTCGCGCGTGGCTATGTAAGAGCCTACGGCCGGCTGCTGGGTCTGGATGAGCGGCATCTGATGGCTGTCTTCGATCAGGTCGTTGAAGTGACGCCAGTGCAGTATGAAAAGCTTGAAGTGAGTCGCCCTGTGCAACTACAGCGAACGGGTTTGGGCGTGGTAATCGGTTTGGGTGTGACGTTGTTACTGGTGCTGGCACTCTGGTGGTGGGCAGAGGAGGACGTCAACGGGCAGGCTCCCCCGGAGTTGGGCACAGATGCACAGGTCAGTCTGGATAATTCGCAGCAGTATGCAGGAGGTGGTGAATGAAAATGGAGTCTCCTATCTCACGCCGTGTTTCGCGGCAAATCTTCGTCGGCAATGTGCCAGTCGGTGGGGGTGCGCCCATCAGCGTTCAGAGTATGACGAATACCGATACCTGCAACGTGGCAGCGACGGTTGCGCAGGTAAATGCTATCGCAGACGCCGGTGCGGATATTGTGAGGATATCCGTGCCCACCATGGACGCGGCGGAGGCCTTTCGACAGATACGTGCGCAGGTGAGCGTACCGCTGGTAGCCGATATCCATTTTGATCACAAGATCGCGCTCAAGGTTGCCGAATACGGCGTGGATTGCCTGCGTATCAACCCTGGCAATATTGGCCGTGACGCCAAAGTGCGAGCAGTTATAGACAGCGCGCGGGACAGGGGCATTCCAATCCGAATCGGCGTGAACGCAGGCTCGCTGGGTAAAGATCTGCAACGGAAGTATGGCGAACCGACGCCTGAGGCACTGGTGGAATCGGCCATGCGCCACGTCGATATTCTGGACAAGTTTAACTACCCCGATTTTAAAGTCAGTGTTAAGGCTTCCGGTGTCTTTATGGCCGTGGCGGCCTACCGTTTGCTGGCTAAGCAGATTGACCAGCCTTTACATCTGGGCATTACCGAGGCCGGAGGGCTGCGCGGTGGCACGGTAAAGTCGGCGGTGGGCCTTGGGATGCTGCTCATGGACGGTATCGGTGATACTCTGCGCGTCTCGTTGGCGGCGGACCCCGTGGAAGAAGTTAAGGTGGGGTTCGATATTCTGAAAAGCCTGCAGCTGCGCGCCAATGGCATCAATTTTATTGCCTGCCCCAGCTGCTCTAGGCAAAACTTCGATGTGGTGGGTACCATGAATATTCTTGAGCAGCGGCTGGAGGATATTCGCACACCGATGGATGTCGCTGTTATCGGGTGCATCGTAAATGGACCTGGCGAAGCCAGAGAGGCGGATGTGGGGCTCACGGGAGCCACGCCCAATAACCTGATCTACGTTGATGGGGAACCCCATCACAAGGTCAGTAATGAGGGTTTCATTGACCATCTCGAGGAAGTGATCCGAAAGCGTGCTACTGAGCTCGAGCAGGCGCGTATCGAGCTGGAAGAAAAACTGATTGCCAAGTCGTCTACGTGAATGCCTGGCGACCTGTAGTGGAGCTTAAGTGAGCGGAATAACCGCCATTCGGGGGATGAACGATATCCTGCCGAATGAGACAGCCTGTTGGCAGCTTCTGGAACGCACTGTAGCAGCGGTTGTGGCCAGTTATGGCTATAGCGAGATTCGTCTTCCCGTCGTGGAAAAAACGGCGCTGTTCAAACGTTCGATAGGAGAAGTGACCGATATTGTCGAGAAGGAAATGTACACTTTCGATGATCGCAACGGTGAGAGTATGACGCTGCGGCCGGAGGGCACCGCTGGCTGTGTGCGGGCGGCTATCCAGCAGGGGTTGCTCAATACGCCTCAGCGCCTTTGGTATTCCGGCCCCATGTTTCGTTATGAGCGGCCACAGAAGGGTCGTCAACGTCAGTTTCACCAGACCGGTGTGGAGTCATTTGGTATTGCCACGCCGGACATGGATGCAGAGCTGATTCTGCTGTGCGCGAGATTGTGGCGCGAGCTGGGGTTGCTTGACAGTATGGAACTGCAACTCAACTCCATTGGCAGCGCTGAGGCGCGCAAAGCCTATCGCGCTGCCTTGGTTGAATTCCTGCAGGCGCGTGTTGAATTACTGGACGAGGACAGCCAGCGTCGTTTGCACAGTAACCCACTGCGTATCCTGGACAGTAAAAACGTCCAGACTCAGGCGATACTGGATGGCGGACCGAGTCTGGAGGACTTTCTGGACGAAGAGGCCAAGACCGATTTTGCGCGGCTGTGCGAACTGCTGCAAGCGGCTGGTGTGACGTATGTGGTGAATCGCCGTTTGGTTCGTGGACTGGATTACTACAACAAGACGGTCTTTGAGTGGGTTACGCAGAAGCTGGGCGCGCAGGGTACTGTTTGTGCCGGTGGCCGCTATGATGGACTCGTGGAGCAACTCGGTGGTAAGGCGACACCGGCGATGGGTTGCGCCATGGGCATGGAGCGTCTGGTGCTGCTTTTGATAGAGCAGGGTGAAGCTGCCCTGCCACCGACGGTCGATATCTATGTGGTCGGCGTGGGTGATGAAGCGCAGTGTATCGCACTGGCCGTCACTGAAAGACTTCGCGAGCAGCAGTCGCAGTTGCGTATCGTACAGCATGCAGGGGGTGGCAGCTTTAAAAGTCAGATGAAAAAGGCCGACAAAAGTGGCGCCCAGGTTGCGCTGATTTGGGGTGAGGATGAGGTGGCGGCACAAACGGTCACGGTTAAGTCCCTGCGGACTAGCGACGGCGAACGCGCCACGCAAGTCACCGTGGCGCTGCAAGATTTGGAAACCACACTGTGCGCAGCACTTGCGCCCTGAAATAATGTAAGAGGAAGGAACGACGTGGAACAATACGGTACAGAAGATGAGCAGGTCGAAGCGCTGCGTCGCTGGTGGAATGAAAATGGACGGTCCACCGTTGCCATTATCATCATTGCAGTGGCCGCCGGCTTCGGTTGGCAGGCGTGGCAGGGTCACGATATTCGCCAGCAGGAACAGGCATCTGATCTGTACCTGGCCTTGCTGCGCGCAGTCGACGCGCCCGACTCATTGCAAGGTGCGCAGAGTGTGGAAATAGCGGAACAGCTCAAGAGCGAGTTCGGTAGCAGCCACTATGCACAGTTTGCAGCCTTGCAACTGGCGGCGATGGCAGTAGGTGATGGCGATCTGGTGGAAGCTGAATCGCAGTTGCGCTGGGTGTTGGGTCAGGCGCCAGCCAGTAGTGATACCGCGCAGGTTGCGCAGCTGCGATTGGCTCGTGTGTTGGCCGCTGCCGGTAAAACTGAGCAGGCACTGGATATTCTGACCAAGACTGACCCGGGACCCTATGGTGCGTCGTATGCCATCGCACAGGGCGATATCCTGTTGGCGGCAGCGCGCCGCGACGACGCGCGTGAAGCCTACAATCAGGCAATGGTATTGGCTGTTAGCGGTGGGCAGGGGGTGAACCTCCCGGTACTGCAGCAGAAGTTGCAAAGCCTCACCCCCGTGCCTCCTCGTCCCGACGTGATCGATACAGCCTCGGTGACAAATGACACAACAGACGTTCCGGAGGAATAAAACCATGCGGCAGATCTACCGGCACGTAATTTTACTTTTTCTGGTATTTAATCTGACGGCTTGTAGCACGATTTCAGGCTGGTTTGATTCGGATGACGATGAGGCGACCGCACCGGCTGAACTTACGGACATAAATGAGACAGTGGATATTGATGAACTGTGGTCGGTCGACGTGGGTAATGGACAGGGAGACGGTTTTTACCGTTTGCGGCCGGCTATTAGCGGTGAATTGATCTATGTTGCGGCAGCCGATGGTGAGATCGCCGCCGTGAACCGTATTTCTGGTGACACCGTGTGGGAAGAGGATCTGGAAACCCCGCTATCGGGTGGCATCGGTGTGTACCAGGACGCACTTTTTGTTGGCAGCAGTGAGGGCTATGTGCTGAGGCTGGACGCCAGTTCTGGAGAGCGCGTGTGGTCTATACCCGTGCGCGGAGAGATTCTCTCAGCCCCGCAGAGCAACGGCAAGGTGGTTGTCGCCCAGACTTACGATGGCCGCCTACAGGGACTCGATTACGAGACGGGATCGATTCTGTGGACCTATGACAGTAATGTGCCGGTACTGACTATTCGCGGTACGAGTACGCCGATTTTTAACAATGGCAAGGTCTATGCGGGGTTTGCCAACGGCCGGGTACTGGCGTTTGATGCCCAAACTGGTGCGCTGTTGTGGGAGGTTCGCGTGGCGATTTCCCAGGGTCGTTCTGAAATTGAACGTATTGTTGATGTTGATGGCACGATGGAACTGGCTGGCAACGAGCTTTACGCCGTCAGTTACCAAGGCAGTGTGGTCGGTATTGATGTGCAAAATGGTCGTAAGGTATGGCAGCAGAAGAACTCCTCATACTCCGGCGTCTCTCAGGGTTTTAGCAATGTGTACGTTGCAGATGAAGACGGTACGTTCACGGCGTATATGCGCAATGGCCAAGGCGTTCGCTGGACCCAGGCCGCGCTCGCCTATCGGGAACTGTCCAGGCCGACACCAGTAGGCAGTTATGTCGCGGTTGGCGATTTCGAGGGCTACGTGCATCTGTTGTCGCAGGTGGATGGCGATTTTGTTGGGCGGGTCAGGGTTGATGATGAAGGTGTGCGTGCCGATATGCTGAGTGAAGGCAATGTTCTCTACGTCTACGGCAATGGCGGCGAACTGGCGGCTTACGAGATCACTGCGAAAAAATAATGATCCCCGTAATCGCTCTGGTCGGGCGCCCCAATGTTGGAAAATCCACGCTGTTCAACCAACTGACGCGTAGTCGGGATGCGCTTGTCGCCAATTTCCCCGGTCTGACGAGAGACCGAAAGTACGGCGAGTCCAGGATCGGCAGTCGTCCCTTCGTCGTCATAGACACCGGCGGCATTACCGGCGAGGAGTTCGGTATTGATTCGCCGATGGCACAGCAGGCGCTGACGGCGATTGATGAAGCAGACGTTGTCCTGTTTATTGTCGACGCCCGCGAGGGCCTGAATGCCATAGACGAAGCATTGGCCAGCCAGCTGCGACAGCGCAACAAGGCGTTTCACGTGGTGGTCAACAAGATTGATGGTCTCAACGAGGATGTCGCCACCGGTGATTTTTATGCGCTGGGCGTAGATACATTTTTTGCCATTGCTGCCTCTCACGGACGCGGCGTGTCCAGCATGATCGAGCGTATTCTCGCCGCATTTCCTGAGCCCGAAGAAGAGCTGGAGCGGGAGCGTTATCCAGATAGTATTCGCGTTGCGATCGTGGGGCGTCCGAATGTCGGCAAATCCACACTGGTGAATCGCCTGTTGGGCGAGGAGCGGGTTGTCGTTTTTGATCAGCCCGGAACAACACGCGACAGTATTTATATCGACTATGAACGCGCCGGACAAAAATACACCCTGATCGATACCGCAGGTGTCAGGCGTCGTAAGAATGTCAGTATGGTGGTAGAGAAGTTTTCCATTGTGAAAACCCTCAAGGCCATTGAAGACGCGCATGTGGTGGTGTTGGTGATGGATGCCCACGAGGGTATCGTGGATCAGGATATGCACCTGATCGGTCACTGCATGGATAAGGGGCGCGCGCTGGTGCTGGCGATCAACAAGTGGGACGGTATCGATTCCGACCAGAGAGACTGGATAAAGAGCGAACTGGACCGCCGTTTGCGTTTTGCCGAGTACGCGGATACGCACTATATTTCCGCCCTGCACGGTACCGGCGTCGGTCTCCTGTACAAGTCAGTCAACGACGCCTACTCGTCGGCCACGCGCAAGCTCAATACCAATGCGCTAACCAAAATTCTGGAAGCGGCGGTGCTCGCCCATCCTCCTCCTCTGGTCCATGGTCGACGCATCAAATTGCGTTACGCCCATGCCGGGGGACAGAACCCACCGCTAATCGTGATTCACGGCAACCAGACAGGCAGTGTGCCCAATAGCTACCAGCGTTATCTGGAAAAAATCTATCGGCGTGAGCTTGAACTCGCTGGCACACCGGTGCGCATCGAGTTCCGTACCAGCGAAAATCCTTTCGCCGTTAAGCGCGATAAATTAACGACGCGTCAGGTACAGCGCAAGCGCCGCTTGGCGGCAAATGTCGAAAAATCGAATAAGAGTAAAAAGAAGAAGTAGCTTGATGAGTGCGGTCGCGAGCAGGCCAGACCTGGATTCCCGAGAGCGCATCGGGTTTTTCGTAGACCGTTTTTATGAGCAATTGCTGGCGGATGAACAGCTGGCTCCAATTTTTTTCGACGTGGCTGAGATCGATCTTTGCGTACACCTGCCTCATATTAAGGATTACTGGTGCAAGCTATTGTTAGGGGAGAGCCAATACCAGCGCCATACCATGGATATTCACCGGCGGCTCAACGCCAAGCGACCATTACACGCCGAGGATTTTCAGCGTTGGCTGGCGTTCTTCAAAGAGACAATAGACACACATTTCGTCGGCGAGCTGGCCAGCCGTGCAAAGCGAGTCGCGGCTACCATAGCGGCGAATATGGAACGCGCAATGCTCCTATAGTGGTCATTAACTAGTTATTACTACTATGCGCTATGTCACCTCCTATCAATCAGCTAACGTTTAGTGATTATAATTTAACCATACAGTAGTTAGTGTCCATGGAATCCGAGACAGCATTGCTACGATCACCTCAAGTTCACTTCAGCCGAATCTGTGAAATCTGCGGCCGGTACCCCGGTGATCGGTCTGCGATCGCGGTGGTATTTTAATTCACCCTGTGAATAGTAAAAATCCCCCCTATTAATTTCTATTATGTGCAAAGGGTCACTACACTAGCCGCAACTTGATCTGAGGGGGCTTTTGCGCTCCGGTGCCGTCCCTCGTTCATTTGATACTATTGCAACAGAACACCAGAGGAACGAACATGTCCATATTTCAAGACGACATCGCTGAATTGGCTAAGCTGCGGGAGAGCAACGGTAGCCCTTGGGATCACATTAAACCAGAGTCTGCTGCGCGTATGCGACTGCAGAATCGTTTTCGAACTGGCCTGGATATCGCCAAATACACCGCGTCGATCATGCGCAAGGATATGGCAGACTATGACGCGAACAGCAGTCAATACACCCAGTCGTTGGGCTGCTGGCACGGCTTTATCGGTCAACAGAAAATGATCGCCATCAAGAAGCACTTTGATGACACCAGCAAACGCTACCTGTATCTCTCGGGCTGGATGATTGCCGCACTGCGCTCTGAGTTTGGCCCACTGCCGGACCAATCCATGCACGAGAAGACCAGCGTGTCTGGCCTGATCGAAGAACTGTATACCTTTTTACGTCAGGCAGATGCGCGTGAACTGGGTGACCTGTTCCGCGCTCTGGATGCAGCGCGCGAGTCGGGCGACACAGCGCAAGAGAAAGCTGTGCAGGGCAAGATCGATAACTACCAGACGCATGTTGTCCCTATTATTGCCGACATCGATGCCGGCTTTGGTAATGCCGAGGCAACCTATCTGCTGGCGAAGCAGATGATTGAAGCGGGCGCCTGTGCGATTCAGATCGAGAACCAGGTATCTGACGAGAAGCAGTGTGGTCACCAGGACGGCAAAGTGACGGTTCCGCATGAAGATTTTCTCGCCAAGATTCGCGCGGTACGTTATGCGTTCCTGGAGTTGGGTGTTGATGACGGTGTGATCGTTGCGCGTACCGACTCTTTGGGTGCTGGCCTGACCAAGCAAATCGCGGTAACTCACACTCCTGGCGACCTGGGTGACCAGTACAACAGCTTTCTCGACATGGAAGAACTGGATATTGCAGACATGAGCCACGGTGACGTGATCATCAAGTACCACGATCAACTGATGCGTCCGAAGCGACTGCCATCGAACCTTTACCAGTTCCGCAAAGGTACCGGGGAAGATCGCTGCGTACTGGATTCCATTACGTCGCTGCAGCACGGTGCTGACTTGTTGTGGATCGAGACTGAAAAGCCCCACATTGGCCAGATCGCAGGTATGGTAAACCGTATCCGCGAGGTGATTCCCAATGCCAAGCTGGTCTACAACAACTCACCGTCCTTTAACTGGACACTGAACTTCCGTCAGCAGATTTTTGATATCTGGAGTGAAGCTGGTAAGGACGTTTCTGCTTACAAGCGTGCCGAGTTGATGAGCGTTGATTATGACGCTACAGACCTGGCTGTTGAAGCTGACGAGAAGATTCGCACCTTCCAGGCTGATTCTGCGCGTGAAGCGGGTATCTTTCACCACCTGATCACGCTGCCTACTTACCACACGGCGGCGTTGTCTACCGACAATCTGGCCAAGGAGTACTTCGGCGAGCAGGGTATGTTGGGCTACGTGAAGGGCGTTCAACGCAAGGAAATCCGTGAGGGTATCGCCTGTGTCAAGCACCAGAATATGGCGGGCTCTGACCTCGGTGACGACCACAAGGAATACTTTGCTGGTGAAGCGGCATTGAAGGCGGGTGGTAAAGACAACACCATGAACCAGTTCGGCTAAGCTATTCGTAGCGCGGCTATTGTGGAAAAGGGCGGGTTTATCCCCGCTTTTTTTTGCTTCCTATTTCCAGAGTTCCCGTCAGAGTTGAATGTGGTATCTTTTGCTGATGGTGCTTCGCGCGAGAATAAAATAGAGAGCAGACTATGCGTTGGGATGATATCGATCAACAGGTGTGTTCCGTAGCCCGCGCGCTATCCGTAGTAGGCGAGCGGTGGACCATGCTAATCCTCCGCGACGCGTTTCTGGGTACCCGGCGCTTCGATCAGTTTCAGAGTAATCTCGGTATTACGCGTCACCGACTGGCAGAGCGTTTGAGTAAACTAGTGGGGCAGGGCGTTTTGGTGAAAGTGCCTTACCACGATCGCCCAGTGCGATACGAATATCGCCTGACGCGTAAAGGCCTGGGGCTCTATCCTGTATTAATGAGCCTTTCCCGCTGGGGGGATGAATGGATGGATGGCGGCAATGGTGCGCCGCTGGAATATGTGCATCAGGCCTGTGGCGAAAAAACCCGGCCTACGCTCACTTGCAGCGAATGCGGTGCACCTCTCCGGCCGGAGGGGGTTCTGCCCCAATTGGGTCCCGCGCTGTGCGAGCATCAACACTCGAGTGAGCCGACGCCGCTGAAGGATATACCCGCACTATTACGCGGAAACCTGTAACGACGCCGATGTGACTGCCGTTACTTCGCGGCGGCCAACGCCTGCCCAATATCCGCGAGTATGTCGTCGATGTGCTCAATCCCTACCGACAGGCGCACCATGTCCTCACTGACACCCGCTGATGCCAGCTCCTCTGCGTTGAGTTGGCGGTGGGTCGTGCTCGCCGGGTGACAGGCCAGAGATTTGGCGTCACCAATGTTCACCAAGCGCAGAATCAACTGTAGCGCGTCGATGAAACGCATGCCCGCATCGATGCCCCCTTCAATACCGAAACTCAGAATACCGGCAGCTTTGCCATTGCAGAACTTTTTGCTGTTTTCACGGTAGGGGCTGCTGTGCAGACCAGCATAATTTACCCAGCTTACCTGCGGGTGTTTCTCCAGGTATTTGGCTACTTTTTTCGCATTCTTGCAGTGTTGTTTCATGCGCAAGCTGAGCGTTTCAAGGCCTTGCATGATGAGAAAGGCACTGTGCGGCGACAGGGCAGCACCGGTATTACGCAGTGGTACCACACGGCAGCGACCAATATAGGCTGCTGGGCCCATGGCCTCGGTGTATACCACGCCATGATAGGACGGGTCGGGTGTACTCATGATGGGGAAGCGATCGCTGTGCGCAGACCAATCAAACTTGCCTGAGTCAACAATGGCGCCACCTATTGTGGTGCCGTGGCCACCGATGTACTTGGTCAGTGAGTGCACGGCGATATCCGCGCCGTAGTCAAACACGCGACACAGTATGGGCGTGGCGACGGTATTGTCGACAATCAGCGGTACCCCGGCGGCATGAGCAATATCGGCCCAGCGCTGGATGTCCACTATATTGCCAGCCGGATTACCTATGGATTCACAGAAGAGAGCTTTGGTGTTCTCGTCGATCAACGAGGCAACCCTGTCGAAGTCATCCGCAGTAGCAAAGCGCGTTTCGATGCCCTGTCTGGGGAAAGTATGTGCGAACAGATTGTAGGTGCCACCATACAGTTGTGCAGTGCTGACGATATTACTGCCCACTTCGGCGATAGCTTCAATGGCGTAGCGTATCGCAGCCATACCGGAACCTACTGCAAGTGCGCCCACGCCACCCTCTAATTCCGCCAAGCGTTGCTCTAGCACCGCGTTGGTGGGATTCATGATGCGGCTGTAGATGTTGCCGGGCACAACGAGATTGAACAAATCGGCACCGTGCTGGCTGTCGTTAAAGGTGAACGATGTCGTCTGGTAAATCGGTGTGGTTGCCGCGTTGGTCGTGGGATCGCCGGTGAAGCCCGCATGCAGGGCGATAGTTTCTGGTTTCATGGTTCTATCCTGTTTTACCGTGGAATTGGAAGCGCAGCACAGATCTTAACAAAGACGCAGTGTCTGGCAAGCCATTTGACAATCTTAGGGCAAGTCACTACAGTTTGTGGTTGAGTCAGGTGCCCGGTGCAGCGGCTGTCTTCAGCGTTGCCCGCAGGCTAAATGGGAAGTGTGGAACTGTTTTGCAGTTACCACCGCTGCCCCCGCAACGGTAAACAGTCGCGTGAACAACGTGCTTGAGCCCGATACCAGCCTGACATAAGCGGCAAAGAAGCGGAGGGCTTCGGCAAAGGTTGTCCAGCCAAGTTACGCTGCGTTCCTTTTCTTTCTCTCTTTTGATACTGCCCACTCATATTCAGATCCGTCTTCATGTGCGGGTAAGTGCCCAAGAGCGACGTTTCAGTGACAGAGTCAGGTTCCACCCAAACCCTGATGATTCAGGGCACTACATCCGATGCCGGAAAGAGTATCCTTGTGGCCGGCTTGTGCCGGGTGCTTGCCCGCAAACACTGTAAGGTTGCGCCCTTCAAGCCTCAGAATATGGCGCTTAACAGTGCCGTAACATCTGATGGCGGAGAAATCGGCCGCGCCCAGGCATTGCAGGCGATGGCGTGCAAGCTGCTACCCCATACCGATATGAATCCCGTATTGTTGAAACCGTCCAGCGACACGGGCGCACAAGTCATTATTCATGGTAAGGCGGTGTCCGAACTGGATGCCAGGGCCTTTCACGATTACAAACTGGTGGCCATGGACGCGGTATTGGAATCCCATGCCAGATTGTGTCAGCTGTACGACTATATCGTTGTCGAGGGCGCGGGCAGTCCGGCGGAAATCAACTTGCGCACCAACGATATAGCCAACATGGGGTTCGCAGAGAAAGTGGACTGCCCCGTTATTCTCATCGCCGATATCGACCGCGGGGGCGTCTTCGCGCATCTGGTGGGTACCCTTCAACTGCTGTCGGAATCAGAGCAGGCGAGAGTTGTCGGTTTTGTGATCAATAAATTTCGCGGAGATATCAGTCTGTTGCAACCCGGTATTGACTGGCTTGAAGCCTATACGGGGAAGCCTGTGCTGGGTGTACTGCCCTATCTGCATGGCCTGCACCTGGATGCCGAGGATGCCATCGCCACCGCCCAGGTTCCGACGGCAACTGAAAGCCAACTAAGGGTGATTGTCCCGGTTTTTTCGCGGATCAGTAATCACACGGATTTTGATGCGCTGCGACTGCACCCCCAGATTGATTTACAGTTTGTCGGGCCAGGACAGATACCTCCCGAGGCTGATTTGATCATCCTGCCCGGCAGTAAAAATGTGCGCATGGATCTACAATGGTTGAAAGATAATCATTGGCCCGCGACCATTTCCCGCCACCTGCGCTATGGCGGCAAAGTGATCGGTATCTGCGGCGGGTTCCAGATGCTGGGGCAAAGTATTGATGACCCGGAGGGAATAGAGGGGCCTGCAGGTTCGTCACAGGGGCTGGGGTTATTGGAGATGTCCACGGCGTTGCGAGCGGACAAGCAATTGCAACAGGTCAGCGGAACGCTTGCGGTCAACGCGGCAGCCATCGACGGCTATGAAATTCATTGTGGTATATCCACAGGCGCGGCACTGGAGCATTGTGCCGTCACGCTGTCTGACGGACGGCGCGATGGAGCGCTATCTGCCGACGATCAGATTCTGGGTACTTACCTGCACGGTCTGTTTGACAACCCGCAGGCGCGGGATGAACTGCTACGATGGGCGGGGCTTACACCCGCGTTTGCACCGAGTATGTCTGATATTCGAGAGCAGCAACTGGAGCGCCTGGCGGATATGTTGGAGTTGGAGCTGGATTGTACTGCCTTGTTTCCAGGTAGGGTTTGATGACTTTTCTTTTGATCTTGGTGCGGCGCTGCTGTTTCACCTCGGGCATGCGCACGTGAACGCGAACAACACCATTAGCGCGTTGACCTTGATGGCCGGTGTGCAGCTGTCGCGTTCCGATCAGCTTGTTCAGATCAGATTTTCACAGCCACACAGGACGTTGAGCTCAGCGGTATTAAATGGTGGATACTGTCATGCCAGTGATTTTCTAAATGTGCAGGTCGCCAGGCACAGTCCGCAGGCAGAAGATCCAGAGATCACGCTGCAGCGTTTGAGCGATCAACTGCAGTGTTCGGGGACGACCGTTGCGATGATGACCGCCGCTTCACTGGATTCGCTGCGGGTAGAGAGCTGCACTATTGGCGATGAGGTGCTGGCTGTCACAGTCACTACCGGTCTCCAGAATGCACGTTGTGCCGGCGATCCCGCGGAGTACCGCTCGCTGGATGTCGTGCCATCGGAGCGTGGGACAATTAACCTGGCAATAGTCACGAGTGTTCAAGTAGTAGATGCGGCACTGGTCGAGATGGTGGCGATTGCCACTGAAGCGAAAACAGCCGTGCTACATGAACTGTGTGTTAAAAGTCCCGTGTCGGGGCGGTTGGCGACGGGCACGGGGACGGACTCGGTCGCGGTTTTTTCCGGCCACGGGTCTGGACGTGCACGTTTCGCCGGTAAACACACGCTGCTGGGAGAGAAACTGGCTCTTCTGGTAATGGCCGCTATTCGCAGCTCCGTGGAGTATGAACGGGAAGCTTCTGTTTGAGATACATGGGCCCTACACGGTTGCTGAAGATACTGGGCTGGTCGCTGCTGCCTTTCATGCTGATTGCATTGATGATGGGGCCGGTGATGATTTCGCCAGCCAGTCTGCTGCGTGCCGTGCTGGAATTGTTTGGTCGGGCAGGTAGTGAAGGGGTAAATTCACAGGACGGTTTGATCCTGTTTTCCATACGGTTTCCCCGCGTTTTGTTGGCGGGACTGGTGGGCGTTTGCCTCTCGGTTTGTGGCACAGCGATGCAGGGACTCTTTCGCAACCCCTTGGCTGACCCCTCGTTGATCGGTGTCTCCAGCGGGGCCTCTGCAGGGGCTAGTCTGATGATTGTTATGGGTGGCGGGGCACTGTTGCAAGGGGGGCAATTCGCGGGTTTATCGGTGGTGGCACTTGGCGCTTTTGTCGGCGGATTTGTGGCGGTCATTCTGGTGTATCGGTTGGCCACCTCTGCTACCGGCACTTCCGTGGCCACCATGCTGTTGGCGGGTATTGCCATCAGCGCGCTCGCGGGTGCTCTCAACAGCTTGCTGTCATTTGTTGCAGATGACGAGATGTTGCGGCGTATCAGCCTGTGGCAGATGGGCAGTCTGGATGCTGCAAACTGGCCCCGAGTATGGATAGCTGCCGGCGCTGTGCTGATCGTGATGATGTTGCTGCCGCGCGAGGGTGCGGCCTTGAACGCCTTTCTGTTAGGTGAGTCCGAGGCCCGGCACCTGGGTATCGCGGTGGATGCAGTCAAACGTCGGCTCATCCTGATGACGGCTATGGCCATTGGTATTTCGGTGGCCGTGGCGGGAACAATTTCGTTTGTCGGACTTATCGTTCCGCATATTATTCGTTTGTTGATAGGCCCCGATCACCGCTATCTGATACCGGCATCGGCGCTGGCTGGTGCGATGCTCCTGATCGTGGCTGACGCGATCGCGCGTGTGGTTGTCGCGCCGGCGGAATTGCCCGCCGGTATATTGACAGCGCTGCTGGGCACGCCTTTTTTCCTTTCCCTGCTCGCGCAAAAACGTACGGTAGAGGAGCGCTAGCAATGTCACTTTCAGCGACGAACGTGTCATTGACGCTGTCGAATACGCCGCTGCTGAGTGGGATCAATCTCGATGTGCTGCCAGGGAAAATAACGACGGTACTGGGGCCAAATGGCGCCGGGAAAACCAGTCTGTTACGTGTGCTGGTGGGTGAGTTGTCGCCCGGTACGGGAAGTGTCGCCCTGAATAACCAGCCCCTGAAAGACTGGTCTCCGATGCAGCGTGCAGGGACGCTGGCAGTGCTGCCGCAGCACTCGCTACTTAATTTTCCCTTTACCGCGGCTGAGGTAGTGATGCTGGGCCGCACGCCCCACGACACCGGAATCGTACACGACCGGGTGATTGTGAATCAGGCGTTGAAGTCGGTCGATGGTGACTATCTTGCGAATCGTCTCTATACGCAGCTTTCTGGTGGAGAAAAACAACGTGTTCATCTGGCACGGGTGCTCGCTCAGATATGGGAGCCGTCTGCGGTGGGTGAACGTTTTCTGGTATTGGACGAACCGACCTCTTCCTTCGATCTGTCCCACCAGAAACTCACCCTGGAAGTCGTGCGTAGCCTGGCGGATAAAGGTGTTGGTGTGCTGATGGTGATTCACGATCTGAACCTGGCCGCGCGCTGTTCGGATCACATGTTTTTGATGCAGTGCGGTAAAATGGTGATTGATGGCACGCCGCAGCAGGTGTTGCAGCGCGACATTATTGCGCGCGTGTTTCAGGTGGAAGCAAGTATTGGTGTGAACCCGCTAAGTGGCGCACCGTTGGTGATTACTTGAGGGTGTGTGGGCGATGACAGGGTTTTGTGAGTTGGTACTCGGCGGTGCCCGGTCTGGCAAGAGTACGCTGGCAGAACAGCGCGCAGTGAATAGTGGTCTTGAGCTGATTTATGTGGCGACTGCAACCGCTGATGATGGGGAAATGAACGAACGCATCGCACATCACCAGCGCCGTCGTGGCGCTGAGTGGGCTCTGGTAGAGGAGCCTGTGGCGCTGGCGGATACCCTGCAACGGCATCAGCACAGTGAGCGTTGTATTGTAGTGGATTGCCTGACGCTTTGGCTGAGCAATTGTTTGCATCAGCAGTGCTGGGAACGTGAAAAAGTACGACTACTTGAGGTATTGCCGCAGTTAGCGGGGCATATCGTGCTGGTGAGCAATGAAACAGGATTGGGTGTTGTGCCCATGGGCGAACTATCACGGCGGTTTGTTGACGAGGCAGGTTTTTTCCATCAGCAACTGGCGACGCTGTGTCAACAGGTGACATTGACGGTTGCAGGCCTACCGCTGGCGCTGAAAGCGCCACGGGGAGAATAGTATGGATTGGTGGTTAGAGGCGGCAGCGATTCCCTGGGAGCACGCCATGACAACTGCGCGCAACAGGCAGCAACAACTGACCAAGCCCCCCGGTTCACTGGGTGAACTGGAGAATCTCGCCGTGCTGTTTGCCGGGTGGCAGAATTGTAGCGATCCGTGCATCGACAATGTACAGATTCGCATCTTCGCCGGCGATCATGGTGTGGTGGCAGAAGGGGTGTCCGCGTTCCCGCAGGCGGTGACCGTCCAGATGATTCAAAACTTTGCCAACGGCGGTGCCGCCATCGCAGTACTGGCGCGCCACTGCAACGCTGATTTCTCCGTGATCAATATGGGTACGGCGACGCCGGGGCCGGACATGGCGGGTGTGGTCGATGTGCAAGTGGCACCTGGCACTGCAAACTTTTGTATTGAGCCGGCCATGAGTGAGGCACAGGTGCGTCGTGCCTTGGAGTGTGGTGCGGAGCATGCGCCCGCAGCCGGCGATCTGTTTATTGGCGGCGAAATGGGTATCGGCAACACCAGTGCCGCAGCAGCGCTTACCAGCGCGCTACTCGATCTGCCAGCCACAACCACGGTCGGTCGTGGCACCGGTGTGGATGACAAGGGGCTGGCGCTGAAATGCAATGCGGTGGAGCGCGCGCTTAAACTGCATGTGTCGAGTGCTATCAGCGCGTTCGAAATCCTGCGCTGTCTTGGCGGCTTGGAGATAGCGGCGTTGACCGGCGCCTATATTGCGTGTGCCCAACGTGGTATTCCCGTGCTGGTGGATGGCTATATCTGTACCGCAGCGGCCCTCCTGGCCTGTCGCTTCAATCCCGGCGTACGTGCTTGGATGCTGTTTGCGCATCAATCGGCCGAGCCGGGACACCGGCACCTGTTACACGCGCTGGGCGCCGTGCCTCTGCTGGATTTTGGCATGCGTCTGGGGGAGGGCAGTGGCGCCGCTATCGCTGTGCCGGTGTTGCAATCCGCCTGTCGCTTGCACAATGAAATGGCCACCTTTGCAGAGGCAGGCGTCAGTGCGGGGAAGTCCGACTGATGGCAGCCCAGAGAGAGGTTGTCACCACTATCGATCTGCTTCGTCACGGCGCCTGTGAGGGCGGCGAGATCTACCGTGGGCGCACCGATGTCGTACTCAGTAGTGAAGGGTGGCAGCAAATGGAGCAGGCAACCGCCACGCCTGCGAACTGGCAGAGCGTCGTGACCTCGCCGTTGCAGCGCTGTCGAACGTTTGCCGAACACTGCGCTAGCCGCTTTCAGATACCGCTGCAGGTGGTCACAGATTTTCGTGAGATGGACTTTGGTGATTGGGAGGGGCGGCTGTTGAAAGAGGTTTGGCGCAGCGAAGCACAGACGGTGAGCGCGTTCTACGACGATCCCAGCGCGGTCACCCCACCGGGCGGCGAACCGACTGTGATGGTTCAGGAGAGAGTTGCCGCGGCCTGGCAAGCGCTAGTGCAACAGTGTGCAGGGCAACATCTGTTGCTCGTGTGTCACGGTGGTGTGATTCGTTTACTCCTGGGACATCTATTGAATATGCCGTTGGCGACGATTGCGCGTCTGCATATTCCCTACGCATCCATTTCCCGTATCCAGGTCTATCAGAGTGAGGGGCGTGAATTTCCAGTACTCATGTCGCTTAATGCGAGCTGTGATCCGCTGTGAAGGAATTCCTTTTGAGGCATTTACGGGCATTTTTGTTGGCAGTGCAATTTCTGACGACGCTGCCGACCCCCGGGCACAGTTTTAGCGACGTCCGCCTGCAGGGCCTGTCCCTGCTCTGGTATCCGGCGGTGGGCTTACTGCTGGGAGTGCTGTTGGCGCTCTTCGGTGGCGCGCTGCCTCTGCCATTCTATCTACAGGCAATGCTCACTGTGGCGTTGTGGGTGCTGCTTACCGGTGGCCTGCACCTCGACGGTGTGGCCGATTATGCTGATGCCTGGGTTGGTGGCCTCGGTGATCGCGAGCGCACGCTGCACCTACTCAAGGATCCCCTGTGCGGAAGTATGGGAGTGACGGCCCTGATCCTTGTTATCACACTCAAGGCAGCGGCGCTGGCCGCTGTGATACAGATCGAACAGTCGATGTGGTTGTGGTCGGTGCCGCTGCTGGCACGGCTATCTCTGCTGCTCTTGTTTCAGACAACGCCGTATGTGCGACAGCAGGGGCTGGGTGATATTCTGGCGCAATACTTCTCCCGCAGCTGGGCCGTCTGCGTGCTTCTTGGCAGCGGTGTTGCGCTCTTGTTTATCCTGCCGCTGGATCTGTGGTGTGCGTTTATGATGACGCCGCTGGCGATCTTCCTGTTGTTCCGCTGGGCTGCGATGCGGCGTCTGGGTGGCTTTACCGGCGATGTCGCCGGCGCACAGGTGGAGCTGGTAGAAGTTGGCCTGCTGTTGGTTCTGGCCTGTCGCAGCGTGGCCTGATGCGATGATAAGTGTCAGCCTGCTCATCGCCCTCCTGGCGGACCGCCTGTTAGGCGAAGCGCCGCGGTGCCACCCCTTGGTGGGCTTTGGACGCGTCGCAAATTGGGTGGAGTTTCGAGCCTGTCGTTTGATGCGAGCAGGGAGCGAGATGCGGGGCGTAGAACCCGATATCTCGCCGTCCACGCAGCGTTGCTTGGGTACGCTCTCATGGGGCTTGTTAATCATACCGCCCACCGTTTTGATGTGGTTTCTACTGGGGATTGTTAGCGGGTTCAGCGCGACCATCCTCAGTATTGCCGTGCTGTATTTTTGTGTCGGCGGGCGAAGTTTGTTTGAACACGCCAGTGCGGTAGCCACGCCGCTGGAGCGCGGTGATTTGGCCAGCGCGAGAGCGCAATTGAGCCGTATAGTCAGCCGGGATACCGCACAGCTTGACGCGGAGTCCGTCGCGAAAGCGACGGTTGAGTCGGTCCTGGAGAACGGTAGCGACGCACTGCTGGCGCCAATTTTCTGGTTCGTGGTAGCCGGTGCGCCGGGCGTATTGTGCTATCGACTCGCCAACACGCTCGATGCCATGTGGGGTTATCGCAACCCGCGGTTTCTCAATTATGGGCGCACGGCGGCGCGTATGGACGATGTGCTCAACTGGGTGCCAGCGAGATGTTGCGCGCTGAGTTATGCCGTGGTGGGCCAGTGGCGCAGCGCTCTGCGTTGTTGGCACACTCAGGCTGCGCAGTGCGACAGCCCTAATGCCGGCCCGGTAATGTCTGCCGGAGCGGGGTCGCTGGGGATTCTGCTAGGCGGTACCGCCAGTTATGAAAACGTGTCGCACTGGCGGCCGATACTGGGCGAGGGTCTACCAGTGGAGCCTGACGATATAGGACGCGCACTGGTACTGCTGCGTCGGGCGACAGGATTGTGGATTGTGGTAATCATTGTGTTTGAGTTCTTGCTATGGATCTAGATCACGGGGGTAATATCAGTGCGGCTGCCCGGCGTTTCAATATACCCGTGGAGCGCTGGATTGATCTGTCCACTGGTATCAGCCCCTGGAGTTGGCCGGTGCCGACCGTACCGCAACGGGTGTGGCAAACACTGCCGTACCCAGATGATCAACTGGAGTCCGCTGCGGCCGATTACTATGGCTGTCATCGCGCCGCCATTCTCGCTGTGCCCGGCTCACAATACGCCTTGCAGTACACCCCGACATTGCTGCGTACCGGCACAGTGGCCATACCCCGGCGCGGTTATGCAGAACATCGCGCGGCGTGGCTGGGAGCGGGGCATCATGTCGTAGAGTATGCAGATGGTGCGGCGCTGTACACATTAGTGATGGCAGGCAGGGTTGATCATGCGCTGGTCATCAATCCCAACAACCCGACAGCGGACATTTTGTCGCTACAGCAATTGCAGGATTTACACACACAGCTGCACGCCAACGGTGGATGGTTAGTAGTGGATGAAGCGTTTGCTGATTTCCCCAACTCGCCCAGCCTTGCCTCGCGCTGTCCCGCGCCCGGTCTGATTGTATATCGCTCAGTGGGTAAGTTCTTTGGGCTGGCGGGCATCAGGCTCGGGTTCCTGTTGGCGCCAGCCAGCCTGTGTGCGCAGTTGCAATCGACGATGCCGCCCTGGCTGCTCTCGCATCTCGCGCGCTGGATAGGTGCCAGAGCGCTGGCAGACAGGGCGTGGCAGCTCACACAGCAGCAGCGGCTGCAGGACGCCGCCGGGGAGTGGCTAAAGACGCTGCACGACTGCGTGCCCAAATTGCACTTTGTCGCTACGACGTTGTTCGTCAGTGGCAGTGGCGATGCCGCCTACTGTGAGGCCCTGCATGAAGCACTGGGCCGAAGAGCGGTACTGCTGCGCATGTTTGAAACTTTAGAAGGGCTTGGTGCTTTGCGCTTTGGGCTGCCATTGCCAGCCGATCGCGAACACGTCACACAATTGATACGAGAAGCTGTGGAGGAATGTGAATGCGACATGCGTTGATCGCATTATTGTGGGCGGGCCTGGCGTCTGCTGCGCTGGCGGAAATACAAGTAGAGGATTCGCTGGGACGAAAACTGGTGTTGGAACAACCGGCAACTCGCGTTGTCAGCCTGGCGCCGCATATGACGGAGGTAGTGTTTGCAGCGGGTGCCGGAGAACAACTGATAGGCGCTGTGTCATACAGCGATTATCCCGAGGCCGCGAAAGAGATCCCGCGTGTTGGCTCATATGACAATGTCAGTTACGAAACGCTGGTGGCGCTCAATCCCGATCTCGTGCTCGCGTGGCGCAGCGGCAATGGCGATGAAGTTATCGCTAGACTGGAAGCGCTGGGATTGACGGTCTATGTGGGTGAGTCCAAAACGCTGGAGGATGTGGCGGGCTCGCTGCGGGCGGTCGGTGCACTGACGGGGTATGACGCCACGGCCGAAGGTGAGGCACAGTCCTTCCTGCAACAATTGTCGCATTTGCGCGCGACTTACAGCACCAAGCGAGAAGTCAGTGTCTACTACCAGATATGGAATGAACCGCTGATGACCCTGAATGGTGATCACCTGATCTCGGATGTTGTCAGGCTCTGTGGTGGTCGCAACGTGTTTGCTGATTCTCCGGTCCTTGTCGCCCGTATCAGTGTGGAATCCGTAATCAGGGCGGATCCCCAGGTGATCATCGCCAGTGGTATGGATAAAGCGCGGCCCGAGTGGCTGGATGACTGGCGTGTCTGGACTTCGATGACGGCCGTCAAAAATGATCAACTGTATTTTGTGCCGCCGGACCTGTTGCAGCGCCATACGCCGAGGATTATTGAGGGCGCCACTATGATGTGTGAGAAGCTGCAGCTAGCGAGGGCGTATTATGGGAGTAACAACAGTGATCAAGGCGCGCAGTGAAGGAACTCATGCTCCTGGTATCGCAAAGTTATAGCGTCGAATAGCAGAGAAAACACCATGCAGGGATTTTACCAAACACTTTTCAATCGGCGCGATGTGCGCAGTGAGTTTACGTCTGCGCCAATCCCCGAGGACATTCTGGCACGGTTGATAATCGCAGCGCATCACGCGCCTTCGGTGGGACTGTCACAGCCATGGAATTTTATTGTGATTCAGCGGCCGGAGGTGAAAACGGCTATTAACGAAGCGTTTTGTGAAGCGAATGATGAAGCGGCGGCGATGTTCGAAGGCGAGCGCCAGAACAAGTATCGACAGCTCAAGCTGCAGGGCATACTGGATGCCCCGGTGAACTTATGCATTACCTGCGATCGGCAGCGCGGTGGGAAGGTTGTGTTGGGGCGCACGCACCAGCCGCAGATGGATCTCTACAGTACAGTGTGTGCGGCGCAAAACCTGTGGCTGGCCGCGCGAGCAGAAGACATCGGTGTGGGCTGGGTATCCATTATCTCGCCCGAGAAACTGAGCGGTATTCTTGGTTTGCCCGATCACGTGGTACCTATCGCCTATCTCTGTCTCGGCTACGTGGAGCATTTTCGTCACCGGCCAGAACTGGAGGAAAAGGGTTGGGAGAGTCGCCGCCCGGTGGATGAACTGGTGTTTACGGATCAATGGGGTGAGCGAGGCGAAAATCATCCGGTCTACCAGGGGCTGAGGTCGCAGCGGGCATGGCCCGATCAGTACCTTCAGGGAAAGAAGAGCACTAAAAAGTAAGGGTGAAAAAATGTCGGACGACGCCACAAGGGTCCTCCGGCAAAAGGACCTAACCATAGAGTATAGGTTGCTGTTTAGTAGTCGACGCCCTTGCGCGCTTTGATCCCTGAGGCGTAAGCGTGTTTGATGTCCTTCACTTCAGACACGGTGTCCATCACGTCTTGCAGAGCGGAACCGCCGCCGCGACCGGTTACCACGACACTTTGATTCACCGGCCGGGATGACAGCGCTTTTAAGATCATTGCTTCATCCAGGTATTTGTAGCCAATCATGTAAGTCAGTTCATCCAGCACAACGAGGTCGTAGCTGGCGTCAGCGAGCATGGGCGCGACGACTTCCCAGGTTTTTTTTGCGGCGGCAATGTCGCCTGACTTATCCTGGGTGTTCCAGGTGAAGCCGGTGCCCATCTGATAGAAGTCTATCTGGGGGCAATGTTCCCGCAGATAAATTTCCTCACCGGACAGCTGCTCCCCCTTGATGAACTGCACGACCCCCACTTTCTGGCCATAGCCCAGTGCCCGCAAGACCATGCCAAAGGCCGAGCTCGATTTGCCCTTGCCGTTACCCGTCAACAAGATGGCAACGCCACGCTCGGTATCGGCCGCAGCAATAGCAGAATCAACTTTTTCTTTCTGCTTTTGCATGGCAGCTTTGTGTTTTGCGTCTTTACTATCCATGTCACTTCCTCTCGATGTTGTGTGTTCGCGCTACCTTTATACCTGATTAGAAACGATATCGAAATCCGGCATAGCCCGCGGCACCCGGAGTATTGTATTCGGGTATCACTGCGTAATCTTCATCCGTCGCATTTTCGACTCGCGCATAAATTTGCAGGCTCGCCAGAACCTGGTAAGTCACACTGAGGTCAAGGATCTCGTAGTCATCGAGACTGCCCCTGGACTCATCAGCGGTGTCGCTGGCGATGCGATAGTTGATGTTGAACTGCAGGCGGCCATCCCACGGGCTGATACGGACACCTACGTTGCCCATGTTTTTGGGTGTTCGCAGGCGCTGATCACCATCAAAGTTCTGCGTGTCGGTATAGGTGTAGTTACCGGTTAATGTCACCATGTCACCTACAGGAACCTCAGAGGTAATTTCTACGCCGGTAGACGAAGATTCCCCATCTTCCTGCAGGTATCCAGAAAAAGTATCGAGGTCGAAGTAAATTTCATTGTCGACTTTCTGATCAAAGTAGACGGCGTCGACGTACCAGCCGGAAGTGGCAAAATAGCCCACGCCAGCGTCCCAGCCAGTACTTTCTTCCGCACCGAGTTCTGTCCCTTGGGCCGGGGCGTAGGCGTTAGGGCCCGCATTATAGGCAATCTCGGATAGGCTGGGGGCGCGAAACCCGGTGCCATAGGTGCCTTTGAATTTCAGTTCGCCCTCGCCCAGTGCTTGCAGATAGACTGCGCCCAGGCGGTAGGTGGTCTCGCTGCCAAAGTCGTCATTGTCGGTATAGCGTGCGCCAGCAGTCAGAAAAATACTGTCGATGAAACTACCCTGGGCCTCGAGGAAATAGCCCGTTTGATCGCGTTCATCATCCGTGCCGTCGGATTCGGCAGATTCTCTTAACAGCTCTGCACCGTAAATCAGGTTGAGCATCTCAGATTGCTTCCAGCTACCCAGATAATCCAGCTTCTGCAGTTCGCCTTTGTAGCTGTAATCGTTGACACCCTCGGTATAAAACTTGCGATCTGTTTTGTTAGCGTTGTACGACACAGTATTGGCAAGTGTTTCACCCTGGTGTACCAGCGCTACTCGACCCGCGTCCAAAGAGTATTCGTTCTTACAGTTGTCAGAGCGAGCATAGCTGGGTGCCGGCAGTGAACAATAGTCGTAATCATTCTTGCCTTCAACGTTGCGTCCTACGACTTCGAGGCGCAGTGTGTCGAGGATATTCCAGCCGGTACGGCCGTGAACAGTGGTGTTTTTGTAGCCGTCATCATCTTGCACTACGGTGTCGGTAGACAAGCTGCTGAAACCGTCCGTTTCGTAGCCCTCCGCCAGCAAGGTGCCGTCGACAATCTCGTTGCCACCTGTTATGTGGCCACCATACTGCCACGTGCCGTAGCGGCCACCTTCAGCTTCTACCCCACCTGACAAACCCGTCTGTGGCGCGGCGCTGTACATATTAATGACACCACCGGCGTCGGCGCCGTACATGAGTCCTTCAGGCCCACGCAGCACTTCAATCCGATCGATCCCGCCGGTCAGCATATTGCCGAAATTCGGTCCCGCCTGTGGCGAAGACGTATCGGTGAGATCTATACCATCGAGATAGACTTTGGTGCGAAAGCCGCGTTCACCGCGAATGCGCACTTCGGTTGTGCTGCCCGCGCCACCGTTGCTCGCCACGGATATGGCAGGCTCGTATTGCAAAGTATTGGCGACGCTGCTGAACCCGCGCAATTCAATGTCTTCTTTGGTGACTACAGAGATGGAGGTCGCCACTTCCCGCAATGGCATAACCATGCGAGAGGAGGCGATAACAGTTTCTTCGAGTTTGTTGCTGGCCTGCACACTCACAGCGGCAACGCCGGTGAGCGCTAGCAGAGTAGCAGTGGATAATTTATACATTCTATATTCCTCAATGGCCGTTCAAAAAAATGGCGATTGAGGGAGGGTACCTGGAAACGCAATGCTTGGGCATTGAACAACCGTGTATGAAGCCCTCCGCTCCATCGTTGCAAAAGACCAGGCTGGTGTCGGGCTCACAGTCATCGACTGTATACCGTTGCGGGGGCAGCGGTGGATTAGGCAGTAGCCATTCCACACTTCCCATTTAACTCACTCAGAGATCTGCCTAAACAGTTCCCAGTGAGCACCTGATCGCGGCTGCTAAGGTAGTGTAGTGGGAATGGCTTGTCAACCGCAGCCGGCCTGAGATAGCCGGGCGCGTGCATCAGAATCAGCATCGACAGAGGGTAATAAATTATTGGCTTGTCAAAGACCGGCAATAATTGTTTGCTGATGGACATCGTCAGGAGGTGAAGCCTGGTGCCGGATCCGCCCGCTAGGATGATGCCTTTTCTGTTGGTTTGCGCGTTCAAAAGTCGATGGCCTGTATTATTAGGCCAGTGATTATAACGGCTTGGCACAAAAGGTCGCGATCCTTAAGTGAGTTTGGTCGAGTCTGGAGAATCTGGTAGGCTATATTATCTCTTACTTTAGTGTGCCTGAATGCTGATCCCTCCCGTTGCAATCGGTGGTATAGGCGGTAGTGGCACTCGTGTGGTCGTCGAGATCCTGCAGGATCTTGGATATTACGTGGGTGACGACCTGAACCCGGCCCTCGACAATTTATTATTTACGCTGCTGTTTAAGCGTAGATCGTTGTGGCCGCCAGAATCTCATCGGCCTGAAATTGATAGCCTCTTAGCAATGTTTCTGAGCTTGATGACCGGCCGGCAGGAAGTTGGTGAAGCCGAGATCGGTCTGTTGAAAACCTGTGTTGTGGAAGTAACCGAGGGGCATAATTTGGCTTGGCGGGTGCAGCGATTGGCCAAGATTTTTTCTCTGCAGGGTCCACGGAATAAGCCTCACGGGGATGTCGCCAGATGGGGCTGGAAGGAACCTAACACGCACATTTTTTTGCGTGAGTTAAACAACAGCATTCCGTCATTAAAGTATGTTCATGTGATGCGCCATGGGGTTGATATGGCGCTCAGTGTCAACCAGAATCAATTGAAACTTTGGGGTGAAGGGCTTCTTGGTCGCAAGGTGGTGGTTGCTCCTGGTGACTCGCTCCGTTTCTGGTGTGCAACGCACC
>TARA_B110000503_G_scaffold24239_1_pt1 | contig 31998 bp, 28 predicted proteins | sample TARA_B110000503 | Tara Oceans TARA_B110000503 (sample SAMEA4397472) | marine metagenome | biome: Polar Biome; feature: [SRF] surface water layer (ENVO:00010504); material: water (ENVO:00002006), including particulate matter (ENVO:01000060) such as... | depth 5 m | reverse complement strand
CCAAGCGGCTAAGTCGATTACCGGTTACCAGGATTAGCGTTTAGAGCCACGTCAGTCTGCCTGCTTAGTTGGCGCGGGCAGCACCGCTCCAGGGTCCAGCTTTTTATATGCCCTACACTCCGTTGGAGCCCCGCGCCTGTGTGGAGATAGAGGTTGACGAGTGGTAGGGGTCGCAAGTTCCAGCAGAATAACTCCCTTGCCGTCAGAATTACGAGTTTTGTTTGTAAAAAAGCGTCGCTTGCACTACTTTGTCGGGCTTACCAATGGCGTGGCGACTCTGTATGTATATCAACGGCGAATGGCTTAAAACAGATCAACAATTCAGTGTGACTAACCCTGCGACAGGTGACGTTATTGAGATGGTGCCCGATGGCGACCACAGTCACGCCAAGCTTGCTATCGATGCCGCATCTGCTGCTTATAAATCATGGTCCAGCGCTACTGCCTATGCAAGAGCTGAGGTGCTGCAAAAAGCCTACAGTCTAATGATAGCGCGCAAGCAAGTGCTGGCCGAGTTGCTGACTAGCGAGCAGGGTAAGCCATTAAAAGCGGCGCTTAATGAAGTTCAGTATGCCGCTGACTTCCTGAGATGGTTTGCCGAGGAGGCGAAGCGTGTTTATGGCGAGACAATTCCCTCGGCCAGAGCTGATCAGCGTTTTATTGTGCGTTATCAGCCAATTGGTGTGGTAGCAGCCGTGACACCATGGAACTACCCCATCTCGATGGTGACACGTAAAGTCGCGCCAGCCTTGGCAGCCGGCTGTACGATCGTGTTGAAACCGGCTGAAGCAACGCCTTTATGCGCCATAGCGGTTTTTGACATTTTACATGAAGCGGGTTTACCTGCGGGCGTTGCAAACTTAGTCACCACGTTAGACCCAGCTCCAGTTGGAAAAGAGTTTTGCACCAATCCCAAAGTGAAAAAATTGACGTTTACGGGATCTACCGCCGTTGGCAAAAAGCTTTCTCAAGATGCTGCGCCGCAACTTAAGCGCGTATCACTGGAACTAGGTGGTCATGCCCCGTTTATCGTGTTTGATGATGCGGATCCAATACACGCGGCTAAAGGTGCGTCACTGGTTAAATTTTTAAACACTGGGCAGGCTTGTATTAGCCCAAACAGGATTTTCGTGCAGCGCGGCATTTTAGACTCGTTTATTCAAACCTTCACGGAGAGAGTCGCCAAGATGAAAGCGGGTAATGGTTTAGAGTCTGAGGTGTCTATCGGGCCACTAGTGAATCATGCAGCGGTGGAAAAAGTATCTCGGCAAGTTGAAGACGCGTTAAAAAAAGGCGCTATCTTGCACAGCGGTGGGAAGCCGTTGTCTGGAGGCCAGTATTCGTCAGGACATTTTTACGCACCCACAGTGCTGAGTAATGTGAGCGAGGATATGGTGATCTACCGAGAAGAAACATTTGGCCCTGTAGCCGCCATCATCTCTTTTGACAGCTATGACCAAGTTATCAAAATGGCAAATGATACACACTATGGTTTAGCGGCTTATGTTTATACTGAAAACTTATCGCGTGCGATGCATGCGTTTGAGGCTCTTGATTTTGGCATTATTGGAATCAATGATATTAACCCGACCAGCGCAGCAGCCCCATTTGGAGGCATGAGTGAGAGCGGCTTGGGGCGCGAAGGAGCGCGTGAAGGGTTAGCTGAATATTTAGAGACTAAACTAGGTGGTTTTTCGATCTAACTAAAAATCGTAATAAGGTAGAGCGGTGAACATTGCCCCTGGTGGGCTATGAAGATCTACTAGGGGCGCGTCCATGAACTCAAAAATGCTTTCTTTTAACCGTCGCGTGCGCACCACGCCATACTCTAACCGTGTTGAAGAGGCAGGCGTGACAGCCTATACGGTTTATAATCATATGCTATTACCCACATTGTTTGACACGCCGGAGAGTGACTATTGGCATTTGTGTCAGCATGTTCAGGTATGGGACGTTTCGGGGGAACGTCAAGTCGAACTGAACGGGCCTGATGCGGCCAAACTAGCTCAGATGATGACGCCACGTGATTTATCTAACATTGAGCTACTGCAAGGAAAGTACGGCCCCATTTGCAATGCGGAAGGCTTTATTTTGAATGATCCCATTGTGATCAAGTTAGCCGAGGATAGATTTTGGTTGTCAGTCTCCGATAGCGACGTTAAATTTTTCGCTCAGGGCCTAGCGCAAGGCTACGGGCTAAATGTAAAAGTATTCGAGCCAGACATTTTCCCCTTGGCAGTGCAGGGCCCCAAGTCCGATGACTTAATGGCAAGAGTATTTGGTGAAACCGTTCGAAAAATCCGTTTTTTTAGAGGTGAAATGCTTCAGTTTCGGGGCGTAGAAATGTACGTGGCTCGTTCCGGCTGGAGCAAGCAACGTGGCTTTGAAATATACATGTCTGATTGGTCGCTAGGCGAGGCATTGTGGGACGAATTATTTGCCAATGGAGAAGACCTTTTTGTGCGGGCTGGTTGCCCGCAGGGGAATGAGCGACTCGAGTCTGGCCTGTTATCCTATGGCAACGATATGGACGAATTTGATACGCCATTTGAGTGTGGTTTAGATTCATATTTAGATTTCGATGCAGATATTGAAAGCTTGAGCCTGCCGGCTCTTAAAGCGATGGTCGGAAAGCAGACCCGGAAACTTGTCGGACTAGCATTCGATAGATCGCCACATATGCAGCCTAGTCGCCTAGGTGGTAGTGATATCGAGATCGATGGTGAGATCATTGGTGAGATTCGATCACAGGCGTGGTCATTTAGATACAACAAAAACCTTGCTCTTGCTATGTTGCCACTTTCTTATATAGACAATAATGACAGCATCACCATTGACGGGCAGACTAGTATTTTTCATCCAATCCCTTTTAATTTTGATCTATTAGTTTAACGCTAGCGGAGCATTCGTATGGGCCGATCTTCTTATTACCACCCTGATACCATGGCGCTGCACAGCGGTTATGTCCCTGAAAGCGATCACGGGTCGCGCGCTGTACCCATCTATCAAACTACCTCGTATGTATTTGACAGTGTAGACGATGCCTCGTCGCTGTTTAACGTAGAGCAAGGCGGGCATATTTACAGCCGTATCTCTAATCCAACAGTTGCGGTGTTGGAACAACGTCTCGCTGCATTAGAAGGGGGCAGTGGGGCAATTTGCACAGCGTCAGGTATGAGTGCTTTGTTCACGACGTTTATTACGCTTTGTTCGGCAGGGGATCACATCATTTCGTCGGGACAAATCTATGGCTCGACCGCGACTCTTTTGCGCCACACATTGAAACGCTTGGGTATAGAAACGACGTTCGTCTCAATTAACGATCAGGGAGCATTAGAGGGAGCGATCCGTGCAAATACTAAAATGGTGTTTTGCGAATCAATTGGGAACCCCGGCCTGGAAGTGGCTAACCTCCCTCAAATTAACAGCATTGCAAGTCAACATGGGCTGCCCGTTGTAGTCGATGCCACCTTTGCTCCACCGGGGCTATGCAACACTATCGAATCTGGCGCTAATGTGATCGTGCATTCTGCTACGAAATGGATAGGCGGACATGGTGCAGCGGTTGGAGGCGTGGTTATTGACGGCGGCAATTTTGATTGGGAGGCTAGCGGCCGCTTTCCAGAATTAACTGAACCGTATGAGCCATTTCACGGCATTAAATTTTGGGAAGAGTTTGGCCCTAATGCCTTGGCAATGAAGATTCGTGCAGAATCCATGCGTGACATTGGCGCGTGCATGAGTCCAAACAATGCATTTCTACTGCTACAAGGTATTGAAACACTGAATATGCGCATGAAGCAGCATATCGCCAATACCAAGGACATGGTTCAATGGCTGCAATCTCAAGAGCAAGTCACATGGGTTAATCACCCTGATTTGCCGAGCAATCCGAGCAACGTCATCGCCAGAGAGTTGTTTCCAAATGGCGCGGGGTCAATGCTTTGCTTCGGCGTGGTCGGTGGTCGAGCCGGAGGGGGCGCATTTATCGACTCGTTGAAACTTGCCTCAAACCTAGCCAATGTCGGAGATTCCAGAACACTTGTCCTGCACCCCGGCAGTACTACCCATTCGCGGCTCACTCATGATGCGATGGTGGCTGCCGGTATTAGCGAAGACCTGATTCGTGTGTCGGTTGGCATTGAAGGTATTAAAGATATCCAAGCAGACTTCGCGAATGGTTTGAGAGCTGCCCAGCGTGTGGCCGAGGCTCAATCATGAAACTAATGGTCAACGGCTTTGAAGCTCATGTCGCTACCGGAGGCAAAAAGTTCGAAAAAAACTTACCAACCGTGCTGTTTTTACATGGCAGTGGTTTAGACCACCGAAGCTGGGCCTTGCAGACGCGTTGGTTTGCCTATAACGGGTTCGGTGTATTGGCGCCAGACTTTCCAGGGCACTCTCTGTCTAAAGGCGCCCCCTGTGTAACAATCGAAGACTCTGGGAAATGGTTAGCTGATTTTCTCGATGCCATGGGTGTTCGAGAAGCGCACGTCGTTGGCCACTCGCAAGGTTTTTTAAGTGCGTTAGAGCTGTCTAAACTCAAGCCAACTGCATTGAAGTCCCTAAGCGGTGTCGGCACTGCCGCTGCCATCCCGGTCAATCCAATGCTAATTGAGACGGCAGGGCGGTCACCCATGAAGGCGGCTGACCTAATGTTGCAGTGGGGTTTCGGGCATCAAACGCAAATGGGGGTCAGCGCGACACCGGGTATGCAGCCGATTGCTATTGGGCGACAAATCATGGGCAACAATCCTCTTGCAGTCGATCTGCAATGTTGCGCCGATTACTGCGGTGGAGTCGACGCTGTGGGGCTTGTAACCGCGCCGTCTGCGATGATATTGGCAGGACAAGATAAAATGACGCCAATCAAAGCTGGCTTGGCAATTGCCGATCATTTACAGGCCAAACTGGTCGTATTGAAAAACTATGGCCACATGCTTCCCATTGAGGCACCCAAACAGGTATTAGTGGCTTTGCGTGAATTTATCCTCAGCGTTGAAAAACAGATAGAAGCAAGCTCTAGCAGTTAGGCGGGTTGCAAATGTCCCTCTAAGTTGACCTTGCTGTAGCCGACACGTCGCCCTATACCACTGGCCCCACCGATGTAAACCGGTGAGCAATCGCCGAGAGCGGCTAATGCCGGAGGTTACGAGTACTGTTGCGCGTGACAAACCAATTCGCCTGGATCTGCTTGCACGTGACGCTGTCTGCGCCGCCGAGGCGCTAGCGTCAGCACGCGGCTCTATGCGATAAATTCATCAATGGATGCGCATAAGATCCTCGTCGCTTGTCTAGTGGCAAACTTAGTGGCAAACTTTGGCCACATTCAACGGCTTATAGTGCTGGAAACCTATTACCGATAACACCTCAAACCGACAGGACCTTGAAGCCTACTGGATGCCCTCGACGGGTAATCGGCAGTTCAAACGCGATCCTCGGATGATTGTCGCGGCCCAAGGGGTGCACTTTATTGACGATAAAGGACGCACGATTCTCGATGGCATGTCGGGGCTGTGGTGCTGCGGTGCTGGACACAATCGGAGGGAGGTTACCGCAGCAGTGCAGGCCCAGATGCAGACGCTGAGTTATGCGCCTGCGTTCCAATTTGGTCACCCGGGCGCTTTTGAGTTAGCCAATAAGGTCAAGTCACTGTCACCGGCTGGCCTAGATTATGTATTTTTTACTAACTCTGGCTCTGATGCGGTGGACACGTCACTAAAAATGGCGAGAGCTTACTGGCGTCAGAAGGGAATGGGGACGAAAACAAAGCTCATTGGACGAGCCAAGGGCTATCATGGGATGAATTTTGGCGGGATGGCTGTCGGTGGGATAGGACCAAATCGTAAGCTATTTGGTCCAGTGATTGATGTCGATCACCTGTCTCACACATTGTCCCGAGACAGTGCCTTCAGCCGGGGTATGCCCACTAGCGGCTGGGAGATGGCGGATGAGCTGTCGGGCTTGATTGCCCTGCACGATGCCTCCAATATTGCGGCAGTGATTGTCGAGCCGGTTGCCGGCTCTGCCGGTGTTATTCCGCCACCTGCAGGCTACTTACAACGCTTACGTGACATTTGTACGGCCAATGATATTTTGTTGATTTTCGATGAAGTCATAACGGGGTTGGGCCGCTGTGGCGGTATGACCGCCGCCGATGTATTTGGCGTGGTGCCGGATATTATGATTTTGGCCAAGCAGCTAACCAATGGTGCTATTCCGATGGGTGCGGTGGTGGCGAGGGAGGGGATATACCAGACGTTTATGGACAAGGGTGGTCCTGATTACATGGTCGAGTTCCCCCACGGATATACCTACTCGGCTCACCCTGTGTCCTGTGCTGCAGCTATTGCTACTCTGGATATTTTACAGCAGGAGCAGTTGCCGCAGCGGGTGGCAGCGTTGGCACCGTATTTTGAAGAGGCGTTGCATCAATTACAAGGCTTGCCCTATGTGAGTGATATTCGTAACTACGGTTTTGCAGGCGCGCTTGCGCTAGAGTGGTATCCAGGCGAGCCCGCCAGACGTCCCTTTGAAGTGGCGATGCGCATGTGGGATAAAGGTTTCTATGTGCGTAACGGCGGCGACACTATTCAGTTGGGTCTCGCGTTTGTGATGGAGACTGCGCAAATCGATAGTCTGATATCGGCACTGCGCGAAACGCTGGTGGAGTTAGCCTCTTCGTCGGCGACATAATGGAATTCTGCCCCGGGTGTTGTTGAATCGTGTCTTTTGTTGACGCACTCACGTTATTCTATGCCGCCTTGGCAGTTTCTCTGCCTACCTTTGGGTGGGTTATTGTCGGGGTATTACTGAAGCGATTCGGTGTCCTGCCCGAGGCGTTGAACCGAAATTTATCACGATTTGCCTTCAATGTCGGTTTGCCGATTATGTTGTTTGCCGGGGCGGCGCAGGTTGATTACACCACACTGAGCAGTGCGCGGTATCTTCTGGCAGGTATATTGGCGACTTTGTTGACACTGGTTTTGAGTGGGCTCTACTCGCGCTGGCGCGGCCACCCGCGACAGGTACAGGGTATTTTTGTGCAGTCTGCATTTCGTTCTAATCTTGCCATAGTTGGCGTGGCATTAACGTTTTCCGCTTACGGCGAGCTCGGTCCCGTGCTGGCGGCACTGCCCATTGCGTTGATGACAGTGTTGTATAACATTCTCGCGGTGTGGGTGCTAAATACCACACTGGGTTCAGGTACGACGATGCGCAGTGTATTACAGGATATTGTGCGAAATCCTCTTATTATCGGGATCGCCGCGGGCGTGTGTCTGGCTATTTCTGGACTTCCGGTGCCAGCGATTCTGGTGCCGGTAAGCGCTGGCTTGTCGGCGTTTTTTCTGCCTCTGGTACTGGTCTGCATTGGTGCCTCGATGAATTTTTCTCGCCTTTACACGGCCGGCATGCTGACGTGGGAGGCCAGTTTTTGGCGTCTGTGTGTGGCACCGTTGATGGGCGTATTGGTGGCTCTATCACTCGGTGTGCAGGATGAGCACCTGGGGGTTTTGTTTCTGCTATTGGCGTCTCCTGTGGCGGCCTCCAGTCATGTCATGGTCGTTGCAGCGAGAGGCGATGGCACGCTGGCTGCTAATATTGTGGTGTTGACCACGCTGTTGTCACTGGTGACGATTACCATCGGGTTCTTTGTGCTATCCGTATTTTCTCTTATCGGACAGACAGTTTAAAAAGTAGCATCGCATAGGTCCTCAGATCCAGCAAAGTCCATGCCAGTATATCTATTTATAGCGTCACCTTCGTAATCACCAGGAAGGCCATCATGCCTGCCTAGTGCAGGTTTTTTTGTGTTAATGTTTTAGACGCCCTGACACCGCCACTTGTCGATGTTCTTGTGAATAGCGGCCTGATGCAGTGTATGAATCTAACGGTGGAGGGTGCGACGACTCCGGCTCTCTAGCACTGCGCTGTTACCCACCTATAACGCTATAAAGGTATATTTGAATGAAAGAATTTGCAGGTAAAACGGCCGTCATTACCGGTGGCGCCAGCGGCATCGGGCGCGCAATGGGCGCGTTGTTTCTCGACAAGGGCATGAATGTGGTGCTTGCCGATATCGAGCAGAAAGCGTTGGATGAGACCGTTGCTGCGCTGAACTCGGGTAGTGGTCGGTGTGTCGGTGTGGTGACCGATGTATCCAAGGCAGAGGATGTACAACATCTCGCCGATGCCGCCGTGGCTGAGTTTGGTGGTATCCATATCGCTTGCAATAATGCTGGCGTCTTTGCCGGCGGTCTGCTGTGGGAGGAGAGTGTTGCTGATTTCGGGTGGCAGCTCGATGTCAACGTCTGGGGTGTTATTCACGGCATACGCACCTTTGTGCCGATCATGGCAGCGCAGAATAGTGAGTGCCACATCATTAACACGGCGTCTATGGCAGCGCTTACCGCCATGCCATACTCCGGCATCTATCACATGACCAAACATGCCGTATTGGGCCTGAGTGAGTCGCTCTATCACGAATTGGCGTTTCATGTGCCCAGCGTAAAAGTGTCTGTATTGTGTCCGGAGATGATTAATACAGGCATTGGAACCTCAGAACGTAACCGACCTAGCGCCTATAGTCGCGATGGCGATATCGTTGAGTCAGAGGCGCGCACGATGGTTTCCGAGGCGATTGCTGAGAGTGTTGCGGTTGGCATCGGCCCCGAAGTCATGGCGCAACGCGTGTTTGATGGCATCGTCGCAGAGCGTTTCTACTTGCTCTCGGAGGAGGCGTGGCGCGAGACGGCACATACCCGGCTAGACGATATCCGGCTGGCCCGTAATCCAACCTTTGCACCGCCAGTCGATCTCTAGATTCGTTGCCTCACATAACACCTCAGGAGTTTCTCGTAATGTCAGGTACCGCCCAGTCCAGCTTTGCCATTCCGGACGATGATGCGCTCATCGCGAGCGCGCTGGAGGAGGCCAGTATCCCCACGCTGATGATGAGCATGATTCACATGAGTGGCGATGCAAGCCTTCTCGACGGGACTATTCGTCCTGCAGGCGTCTTTATTAACGAGTATCAGGGGTACATGTCCGAAGAAGACAAGGCGACGGTGCGAGCTCGGGCACTAGAGATGATCAAGGACTTTCGTGAGGGCGGCTGCAAGCTTCCGTCATCCCCTTCACCGGCGACCATTCACCGCATGATGAATTTCATTGTAGCAGGCGATGTGCCTGAGGATTATGTGCCGATGATGCTGGAGGAGATGGAACTGGACGGCATAGACCAGCGCAGTGACGCCTGGAGCGATGAAGTGCCCGCGAAGGCGCGAGCGCAGCATAAAGTGCTGGTCATCGGTGGAGGCATGTCAGGTGTATTAGCAGCCTATCGCTTGCAAGAGGCAGGGATTCCCTTTGTGGTTATCGAGAAGAATTCCGCAGTGGGCGGCACCTGGTTTGAAAATCGCTACCCGGGCGCACGGGTCGACGTCGGCAATCATTTGTACAGCTACTCCTTTGAGCCAGCACACCATTGGACGCAATATTTTTCGCAACAAAAAGAGTTGCAGCAGTATTTTGAAGGGGTTGTCTATCAGCACCAGTTGGAGCAGCACTTTCGATTCAATACAGAAGTAACCGGCGCCGTGTTTGATGAGGTGAGCAAGGCGTGGAGCGTCAATACTATCGACAAGGATGGTGTTGAAGAGCAATACGTTGCAAACTCCGTTATTAGCGCGGTGGGGCAATTGAACCGCCCAGTGCTGCCGGATATTCCAGGGGTCGATTCCTTCGTCGGACAGTGGTGTCACTCTGCAGCCTGGGACGACAGTATCGATTGTCGTGGTAAAAAGGTAGTGGTAGTAGGCTCTGGTGCCAGTGCGTTTCAGCTGGTTCCAACGATTGCCGGCGACGTTGGACAGCTAACCGTATTTCAACGTTCAGCGCCGTGGATGTTTGAAAACCCGATCTACCATGAGGAGGTGCCACAGGGAAAAAAATGGTGTTTGCAGAATTTGCCTTTTTATACCCGCTGGTTCCGCTTTCTGATTTTCTGGCCCGCCTGTGATGGTGCCTACGATACCGTCTTTGTTGATCCCGAATGGCCACATCAGGAGCGTTCAATCAATGAGATGAACGATTTTGTATACCAGATGTTTTTTGATCATATTAAGGGGCAGGTTGGTGACGATGAGGAACTGCTGAAAAAGGTGACGCCTGATTATGCTCCGATGGGTAAGCGCACCTTGCAGGACAATGGCAGTTGGCTGTCAGCACTCAAACGCGACAATGTCGATCTTGTTACCCAAGGTGTAGCGAGCGTCAGTGCAGGCGGTGTTACTGCGAGTGACGGCACTTTTTATCCTGCAGATATAGTCATTTATGCCACCGGTTTTGAGACCGACAGGTTTTTGTGGCCGATGGAAATTAAAGGCAGAGGAGGCAAGTTGCTGTCCGATAAGTGGGGTATTGAACCTTCTGCATACCTTGGAATAACGGTGTCTGATTTCCCTAATTTCTATTGTATGTACGGTCCTGGTACTAACCTAGCGTTTGGGGGTAGCCTCATTTTTAATGGGGAGTGCCAGATTCGTTACATTATGGAGTGTCTCAAGACGTTGATGCAGTCTAAACATAATTCCATTGAGTGTAAGGAAGACGTACACAGAGATTACCAGAAGCGTTTTCGCGCATTGCATGCCCAGTTAGTGTGGGAGCATGATTCTATTAAGACCAGTTTTTATCAAAATGCTGAAGGCAAGGTTACGTTGTTGTGGCCGTGGAAGATTCTCGACATGTGGCGCTGGACCAAGGAAGTGAACAGCGCCGACTATCAATTTGAAAATTAAAGAGGTGCTGTTATGGCCCAACTGAAAGATAAAGTGGCTATTGTAACGGGGGCGGCCTCCGGTATTGGTTTAGCCTGCGCACAGCGTTATGCAGCCGAAGGCGCAACCGTCATTGGTATGGATAGGAACATGTCTAATGATTGGTCCTCTGTTGAAGCGCAGGCGCCAGCTAACCGTTTTCACCAGGTCGATGTGACCGATGGTGAAGCACAAAGAGCGGTAGTTGCAGACACCTTGCGCGAATTTGGAACAATCGATATTTTACTCACGGCTGCGGGCCTCGGAGATGGTGGGCCTGTGGGGATGTTAGATGAAGAAGTGTGGGACCGTGTGATTGATGTCAACCTGAAGGGCACTTTTTTGTCCATCAAGGCGGTGCTTGATGCAATGATGGCACAGCGGTCCGGCAGTATTATCACCATTGCCAGTGTCGAGGGGCTTAATGGCACCGAAGGCGGTAGTGTCTATAATGCTTCCAAGGGCGGGGTGGTTCTGTTGAGTAAGAATGTCGCAATTGACTATGGGCGTATGGGTATTCGGTGCAACGCGATTTGCCCCGGTTTTATCGATACACCCATGCTCAATGGTGTGATGGACCTAATGCCAGAACTTAAGACAGATGTTATTCGTGAGACTAAAGTGGGGCGGCTGGGCAAGCCCGAGGAAATTGCTGGAGCAGCCTATTTCCTTGCATCAGCCGACTCCAGTTATGTTACGGGTCATACCCTGGTAGTTGACGGCGGCTATACGGCCGGCCATAGCCACGGGATCGTTCAGATGATGGGGCTGGTGTGACGGCCTAGCCCTAGCGCCCCAGCATTGAACGAGCGACCAGCTCCCGCATGATTTCAGACGTGCCGCCGTATATCCGTTGAATACGGGCATCGGTGTAGAAGCGGGAGATGGGATATTCGGTGGTGTAGCCGTAACCACCGAATAGTTGCAGACACTGGTCGACAGTTTTGCATTGCATTTCGGTGCTGGCATATTTCAGCATGGCAGCATCTTCCGCGGTCAGCCTTTGCTCTATATACGCATCAGCACACTTTTCATAGAAGGCGCGGTTGATGGCGATTTCAGTTTTCACTTCGGCTAACGTGAAGCGGGTATTTTGGAAGCTGGCTATCGTCTGGCCGAAGGCTTTGCGTTCCAATACGTAATCTACGGTTATGTCCAGCGCGCCTTCGGCGGCGGCAATGGCCTGTGCAGCGATGCCCAGACGTTCCCGCGGAAGCTCGGTCATCATAAGGTCGACGATTTTGCGTGATTTTCAGGCTATAGACAACGGCAGATGCCATCTAATTGCAAAAACCACCCGTTGGACTAACTCGGTACTAGTCAGTGGCGCTGAGAGTGCTTAAACTGGGCTCACTTTACAAAGGCTAACTTAGGAGAATAACAATGCGCGAGAACAGGCAGTTTTACATAAACGGTGAGTGGGTAGACCCAGTGTCTCCCAACAGTTTTGACGTAATTAATCCCGGCACGGAAGAGGTCTGTGGACATATATCGATGGGCTCCGAGGCTGATGTCGATAAGGCAGTTGCAGCGGCAAAGGCGGCATTTGAGACATTCAGTCGCACGAGTACTCAGGAACGGATTGAATTGCTGGAATCGTGTATCGCGGTCTACAAGAAATATTATCTTGATATTGCCGATGCGATTCGTGAAGAGATGGGCGCACCCCACACGCTAGCGACCACTGCGCAGGCCTATACCGGGCAGGGACATTTGGAGGAGGCACTTAGGGTTCTGCGGACTTTTGAGTTTGAGGAGGACCTGGGCGAGCATCGTATCTTTAAGGAGCCTATTGGCGTTTGTGGCTTGATTACACCGTGGAATTGGCCAATCAACCAGATTTCCTGCAAAGTTGCGCCGGCGCTGGCTGTGGGCTGCACGATGGTACTGAAGCCCAGTGAAGTTGCACCCTTGTCGGCCTATTTGTTTGCACAAGTAATGCATGAAGCGGGCGTGCCTGCCGGCGTGTTCAATATGGTCAATGGGGATGGTCCGGTAGTGGGTACGGCGCTGTCGAAGCACCCTGACGTGAGCATGATGTCTTTTACAGGATCGACTCGTGCCGGCTCGCTAGTGGCTCAAAACGCTGCGCCCACGGTGAAACGTGTGACGCAAGAGTTGGGCGGAAAATCGCCCAATATTATATTAGATGATGCTGATTTGGAGACAGCAGTCGCCGGGGGTGTCAGACATATGTATACCAATACAGGGCAATCGTGTAACGCACCTTCGCGCATGTTGGTGCCTGCGTCCAAGCTGGCTGAGGCTGAAGCTATTGCCGCTAAAGTGACAGAGTCAGTTGTTGTTGGAGACCCGACGGCGGAGACAACGACTATGGGGCCGGTGGTTTCCGAAGTGCAGTTCAATAAGATTCAGGGTCTGATCGAGCAGGGTATTAAGGAGGGCGCAAAGGTCGTCATTGGGGGGCTAGGTCGCCCCGAGGGTCTCGATAAGGGTTACTTTGTTCGGCCGACTATATTTTCTCAGGCCAATAATGAGATGACCGTCGCCCGGGAAGAAATTTTCGGACCGGTACTCACTATGATCCCCTATGATACAGAGGAAGAGGCGATTCGCATTGCGAATGACACGCCCTATGGGCTGGCGGGCTATGTGCAAAGTGGTGACCTTGATCACGCCCGTGAAGTGGCCTCGAGGATCCGTGCCGGCAATGTGCATATTAACGGTGCGTCCGGCGGTTTTAATGTGCCGTTTGGTGGCTTCAAGCAATCGGGCAATGGTCGCGAATGGGGTAGCCATGGTTTTACCGACTTTCTTGAGATCAAGGCAGTGGAAGGTTTCGGCAAGTAGGTATGAGTAAGTTTGTTCTTGGTATCGATCAGGGCACGACAGGAAGTACTGTTGCTCTGATGGATGCCAGGGGGAAATTGCGCGCGCGGGTTAACTATGAGTTTCCGCAAATTTATCCCCGACCTGGCTGGGTGGAGCAGCGCCCCGCTGATATCTGGGCTTCGGTGGGTAAGGGTATTCGTGCGATTTTTCGCAAGGGCATCTGCAAACCCAGCCAGATAGTCGCGATTGGCATCACTAACCAGCGCGAGACATCTCTGCTGTGGGATAAACAGACCGGTGAGCCCTTTAACAATGCCATCGTATGGCAGTGCAGGCGTACCTCGGAATTCTGTGAGTCACTGCGGGCAGCAGGACACGAAAATGCCGTCAGACGCAGGTCCGGCCTGGTTCTAGATCCTTACTTTTCCGCCAGTAAATACCGCTGGCTGCTTAACAATACGGTCGGTATATCGAAAGCTGTCACTAACAAGCGGGTGGCCGCAGGTACCATAGACAGTTTCCTTGTTTGGCAACTCACCGGGGGCGACGTGCACGTCACCGATGTATCCAATGCCTCGCGTACCTCACTGATGAACATTAAAACGGGACGCTGGGATCAGCACCTTCTTTCGCTGTTTGAGGTGCCGCGGGAGATTCTGCCCGCGATCGTCCCGTCCAGCGGAATCCTTGGCCGCACCCGGGGAGTTGCCGGCCTGCCGGATGGTATTCCCATTTCCGGCATGGCGGGTGATCAGCAGGCGGCGCTCTTTGGTCAGGCGTGCTTTGATGTAGGCGATGCCAAGTGCACGTTTGGAACCGGGTCATTCATCCTGATGAATACCGGAGCGGAACGCCTGCACTCTCATTCAGGTCTACTGACCACTGTAGCTTGGCAGTTAGGGGAGCAGGGGAAGTTGGTCTACGCTCTCGAGGGCGGGGCCTTTGTCTGTGGAGCAGCGGTTCAATGGCTGCGCGATGGTCTCAAGATGATCAAACACGCGCCTGATGTTGAAGCGTTGGCAATGCAGGTTAAAGACCACGGGGGCGTGGAGTTTGTGCCTGCATTAACGGGACTGGGTGCTCCCCACTGGGCACCCGATGCACGCGGAACCTTAACCGGCATAACCCGCGGCACACAGAGAGGCCATATCGCCCGCGCAACACTTGATGCAATGGCATTACAAAATGCCGACATTCTGCGTGCGATGGAGCGTGACTTGGGTAAGCGCATGAAACCGTTGCGCGTAGACGGCGGGGCTGCGGTCAATAATTTGTTAATGCAGATACAGGCCGATTTGCTCGGTCGCCGCCTCATTCGGCCGCAAGTGATTGAAACCACGGTGGCCGGAGCCTGCTACCTGGCGGGTCTCGGTGTCGGTCTGTGGGAAAGTCCGGCGGAGGTGAAAAAAATCTGGCGGGTGGAAAAAGAATTCTCGCTTACCATCAGTGCCCGTGCTCGACGACAGCGCTTCTGCAGCTGGAATGATGCGCTTCAGCGTACTTTGCTGTAGCCGTATCAAGAGGCGATCATGTCCGACGTTATCCCTTTTCGAAAACCCTCACTAAAGGAAAAGCACAAAGGCAATACCTTGTGCCGCCACGGCCACCACAAATGGGAAGTGGACAAGACAAAACAGTTTGATGTTAAGCAAGGTAAGTTGGTAACAATCTATCACTGCGTTCGTTGCCGCAAGCAAAAGGTGATGTCGATTTGAGTGGCGAGCGTCTTCAGGATCAAGTGCTGGCCGACAGAGTGGACGCATTAACCCAAATATCGTAGAGTTTCCTGCGGTAATACCTCATTGGAGTAGCTATGCCTGAGTTCCAAATTTCGCGGGAGAGCTTGGAGGCGAGAGATGCGGTGTCAGACTGCGACTCGATAGCGCAGCGTATAGAGTCTTATCGACATCTTTACCCAAAAGATAACCCAAAACTTATTGTTGCTAGTGAATCTGCTGATGCGGCACCCGTTGAGTGCTGTATACCAGAGGTCGCGTTAGAAGAATTGTCTGCTGACTGTTTGCGTAGTGCACTTGCAGAGCACGGCGCTTTAATTGTGCGGAATATGTTTTCACAGGAGGAAGCAGACACTTTGGTCGGGGCCATAGATCACGTTTTAGATGCCTGCGGCAAATCTAGGGTAGAGCGAGCTAATCTTTCCGGTACGTACCACAACCCACCAGCAAACATGTTATCCATCATGCCTAATAAGGGAATGGAGCTTGGCAGCTTAAGAATGTTTAACAATGCGAGTGGAGCAGCAATGTGTGTTGAAGCTCCCAGTGTTGCAGAGACATTGCTGCAGCTCTATGAAGAACATGGAGTGCAGAAGCTGGTGGGAGACTATCTGGGTGAACCGGCATGTCTGTCGGTGAAGAAATGGGTGCTACGGCGCTCCAAGTTGCCCGTTGATAAAGCTGGGTGGCATCAGGACGGCGCCTTTATGGGGACCGACATTAATAGTATTAATATGTGGATACCACTGACTGAATGCGGTGGTGAGACAGGAGCCCCTGGTATGGACGTCGTGCCGGAACGCCTCCACGAGGTTGCTTCTTCCGACGGAGCTACCTTTGACTGGTCTGTCAGTGACGAATATATCGACAGTAGTGCCTTTAAAAGCCAGCCCGTTGCGCCCGTATTTGGCGCGGGAGATGCGATGTTTTTTGACCATCTATATTTACATCGTACCCAGTCTCGCGATGATTTCACCAAAGTACGTTATGCAGTAGAAACATGGTTTTTTGGTGCTTCGACTTTCCCAAAAGATCAGATACCTATGGCGTGGTAGTTTAGTGCCGCTGTAAAGTCATGTGAATGAGGTCGTCAGGAGGAATAGCGGATTCAGGGTGAACTAGGGGGCCTTAGAAACCCCGAACACTCTATGGATATAGTGCTTATGGACATTTGACGTCTGGATGACTAGACTTGGAAACAGTATAGCTTATACAAAGTAGGCATGGAGAGTGCGCTGATGGCGAGAATAGCGATAGTTAAACTGTTTAACGGGTTGAATTTGGCGCCAGCGCAATTGGCGGGTCAACTGTTGGCAGCAGGGCACGAGGTAAAGGTTCTTTATTTCAAGGAGACCGTTGCACTCCCGACAGATGAGTCGACTGGCTATCTTGAGCTGGACTACCCGGGTATTGGATTCGTAGCAAATGGCAAACAGTTTTCGGTTGATCTCTATAAGCCGGTTGGCGATGTCGAGACCCAGCTTCTAGTCGATGAGCTAAAGGCTTTTAATCCTGACTGTATCGGATTTACTGTTTTTTCTGGGTTGATCGGAGTTTGTGGTGAGGTTAATGACCGGCTGCGAGAGCATTTCGACTGCCCCTTTATTTGGGGTGGCCCCGGCCCGACCCTCGAGCCAGAAAAGTGCATAGGTTTTGCCGATGTCCTTTGTATCAATGAAGGCGAGGCTGTGATCGTCGAGTTAGCGAACCTGATTGACGCCGGCGATGACTATTCCGATATTTTAGGAACGTGGTGTAAGCGCGGTGATGAAATTATCAAAAATGAAAACCGCCCGTTGATGGAACTGAATGATATTGCCTGCCCCGACTGGGCGAGAGATCGCTATGTTTACATTAACGAAGACAAAATAGAGCGAGACTATTACCCCGAGGGCTCGAAAAGCTATTCGATAATGACTCAGCGTGGCTGCCCGTTTTCCTGTCATTTTTGTATTGAGAGTAAATATCAGGATATGTTTGGGCGAAAAAACTCTCTTCGCCGCAAGTCAGTGGACAGCATAATTGATGAGTTGCTTTGGGCGAAAAGCCATTTGCGTATTAAGAAAGTGATGTTTTATGATGACGTGTTCACAGTCCACCCGCGGTGGCTTGAAGAATTTTTACCCCGCTATACACAAGAGATTGGATTGCCATTTTGGTGTTACTCCTACCCGACCACACATGATAGAGCGCTGCTGGACAAGCTCAAAGAAGCGGGTTGCGTTGCTATCACTATGGGCGTGCAGTCGGGCAGCGAACGAGTTCTGAAGGAGCATTTCAATCGTCCCACTAAAACGGACCGGGTAATCGCGGCCGCAGAGGAGATTGTCGGCGCTGGTATTACAGGTTTTTATGATTTGATTACCCGTGTAGATTTCGAGACGGTTGATGACCTAGAAGAAACCTTCGAGTTTTTGCTCAGGTTCCCCATCGACATGAACACTTTTATGTTGCCGAATATGACCAGCTATCCGACCTATAAGTACAGTGAGGATGTGATAGCAGCTGAAAGCGCAGGTTTGCTGAGAAGGCCGTCAGAGGAAGATTATGATTTTTATCATCATCTTTACCTCCTGTCCCGCTCTACCTTACCTGTTGCAAAGATCCGCGAAATTAAGAATGATCCAAAGTACAGAGAGAACCCTGCATTGATGGCAGCGTTTTTTGATCACACGCCAGTGCTCAATTTCACTGACCCAGTACCCCAAAGAGTGCGTCAAACAGCTTAGCCGTTTCGATATTCTTGATCTGTAAAAAATCGCGTCTAGCCTTCATTGCGCTGCGCTATAGATCTTCAAGGGTCTGTTGTGCGTTTGTTCGATCAGTCAATGCCGCATTGTTTCGCGGTATAAGCTGCTCTCTTCCATTACAGTTGCGTGTCGCGATTGGGCATGTACACTCCTGTGACTAGCGCCACTTATTCCAACTCTTTCACCTTGGCATGCCGCAGTGGTTAGAGTCTCTAGTAGGAGTTAACTTTAAATGGCAGGAGGCAGCTTACTTTTACTGCTAGATGATATCGCAGCAGTGCTGGATGACGTAGCGTTGATGACTAAAGTGGCGGCGAAGAAAACCGTTGCTGTAATGGGTGATGACTTAGCCGTTAATGCAGAAAAAGTGACAGGCGTGCGCGCTGATCGAGAGTTGCCGGTTGTGTGGGCTGTCACAAAGGGCTCGTTGCGCAACAAGTGCATCCTGGTTCCCGCGGCGCTTATCATTTCATTTATCGCGCCTTGGTTAATTGGACCCGCACTGATTTTAGGCGGACTGTTCTTATGTTATGAGGGCTTTGAAAAAATTGCCCACACAGCTTTTGGCGATAGTACAAAGAAAGCAGCGCATCACCAGAAGTTAGTTGAACGCTTGGCAGACTCTTCGGTTGATCTTGTGCAATACGAGCAGACCAAGATCAAAGGGGCGATACGCACGGACTTTATTCTGTCGGCTGAAATAATTGTTCTGACACTCGGCGTGGTTTCTGGAATGACTTTCTTGGGTCAGGTTTTAGTCGTCTCTATCATTGCATTTGCTATGACCATCAGCGTGTATGGTTTGGTTGCTGGCATCGTCAAACTCGATGATGCCGGTCTATATCTGATGGAGAGGAAAGGGCCGGGTGCTTGGCTAAAATGTGTGCGCTGGATGGGTTGGCGTTTCATTATATTCGCCCCTTGGTTGATGAAATTTCTGGCAGTGGTGGGTACCGTCGCCATGTTTATGGTGGGCGGAGGCATTCTTGTTCACGGTTTTCATGAATTGCAGGAGGGTGTACAGTCGCTGGCAACCTATATCGGACAGATAGAGACCGTCGGACCGTTGCTGGCGTCCTTAACGCCAACCCTCTGCAGCATTGTAATCGGGATAGTAGCAGGGGGGCTGGTGTTAGCAGGCGTGACGTTGTGGCGCCGCCTAAGGAGGAGGGAGGACTAGCCACCCCTTACTCACGTGTCGCCTTTTCAATCGGATTGAAAAGGGGACAGATGGTGTGTGGGTGAAGCGACTGGGATCATGGTGCCACGACTAGCGAGTAGCGAAGGAAGTGGCATTATGACGACGACAGCGACAGCAGCAAAGCGCATCGAATACCGTATCACGCGTGAGTTAGTGCAGCGTAGGCAAGGGGCCGCTGAGCAGCAGCATATCACACCATGGGCAGATCGGTTGATCGCTATTGGGGCCGTCACCGTGGGTCTTTTGATTCTGGGTAGCTATGCTGAAGAGCTGCTGTGGGCTGCGGTGGCGGCGGCAACAGTGTTCACGCTTAGGTAAAGGTGCAGACCATGTGCCCTGCGGCAGCACTTATCCTTTGGTACTATCTACCCAAACAGCCAGGGTTTCAATTCAGAGCGATTTTCTACCACAATCTGTTGGGCGGTCGAATCCTCAGCTAATTCCTTGGGTCCGATATGCAAAAGATGTAGCACATAGGGCACAAGCCGCGCGCGGGTAGAAACCTCCAGTACACCGTTTTCCATGCCATAATCCATCTCTACCACTTCCTGTTGTTCTGGATTCAGTCTGGGGTCGGGTACGATACGTACGGTGATGTGAGTATTCCACTCGGTATCGCTTTCAGCGCCATGCTTCGATTCATCCATGATGTCCGGGATGCCTCGGAATCGACTCAGCACGAAGTCGCGATACTCGGCGTTTTTTTCACACCAGGCGCGCACATGCCAACGCAGCCCGCTATAGACCAGAGTGTGGGGCACAATGATTCGCCCCTCTCTGTCTGGGTGATTCAGGGACACGTAGTCTACATCGAGTCTCTTTTGCTGCCTGGCTGCCTGCATGATGGGACGAAGCACCTCAGGTTTGACGTCACGCACCGGTAGTGAGAGCACCTCGACGTTGGCCACATTGAGTGACAGCGATTCGAATACATTCATCAGTTCGTTGTTGCGCGCCATGAGGTGCAGATATTCATCGGCCAGCCCCTCGGTCACCTGTGGTTTGAATTCGGGTGTCGGTTTGTAGCCTTTGAGAAACTTGTCGTACTCCAGGTTGCCATGGCCAACTTCACGGATGTAGTTGTTGATGTCTTTACTGGCTTGTTGCCGGCCAATGCCGAAGGTGTCGCAGAGATGGCGGGTGGTCAGACGTCCTTCCCATAGCGCGATGGTTTCGATAAAGCGGTAGCGCAACAGAAGATCCCAGCGAAAAGGCCATTTAAGATCAGAGTGGCTTGCCATACTTTTATTTCCAGTAGTCTCACAGGGTCAAGTGCTACTATATCACTGACATTTACTAGCTGCGCGTTCGCGTTGACGGAGAGAGTGAAGAAGGGGACAGATAAGGGCTCCACGTGTGCGGCATTGTTAGAGACGCTCAGCATCTTTTACTCTAAGATAGTGCAATGGTTATGTGGAGTCCACCCATGTCCGACAGTGCAAATTCCGAGGAATTACGGGCGCGAATCAGAAGCCTTGAAGTTGAACTTGTCCAAGAAAGGGCTCTTACTGACCAGCTGAGCAAAAATTCCAAGGATATGATCTGGATTACTGATAAGGATCACAATTTTTCCTATGTGAGTCCGGTGGTCGAAACGATGCTGGGTTTTTCTCAAGCGCTAGTATTAGGCCAACATTTACTGACGAATGATCGAAGCAGGGATAGGGCTGAAATCTCAGCGCTGCTAAAAAAGATTGATGAGCTTGCGGGAAATGGAGACGTTGAGGGCCTCAAACGCATTGAAGTTCCCGAAAGGGAAGCCCAACTGATTAATAGCGCAAGAAAAGTGATTGACACAGAAGTACGTATGAGTTTGCTGCTGGCCGAGGACGGTGCGTTCCTTGGGTTAATGGGCGTAAACAGAGATGTCAGCAGATGGAACGAGATACAGGCGTCATTGAGATGGAACGAACAACTGTTTAGAGCAGTTTTTGAGGCCAGTCCGGAATCGGTTTGCATTCTCGATGTTCAAACTGGCAAGTACGTCGACGTCAATAACAGCTTCTGTCAGACGACGGGCTGGAGTCGCGAGGAAGCGGTTGGCCGAAGCCCTAACGAACTGGCACTTTGGGTGGATCCTAAGGACCAAGAAAAGTTGATGGCCGAAATTGGTGATAACGGTGTCGCAATAAATTTTGAAACTCAATTTCGGAATAAGAATGGATCTACGGCCGTCTCGTTGATATCAGTCTCTACTTTTTCCATTGAAAAACGATTTTTTAGTCTATCACTAGCGCGAAATATTCATGAGTTGAGGCAAGCACAGGAAGAGAAAATTGAGATGGAAGTTACATTGAATCGAGCACAAAGACTCGATTCAATAGGCACTCTGGCGGGAGGTGTCGCCCATGATTTTAATAACATACTGATGGGCATCCAAGGCAATTTATCACTCGTTGAGCGCGACATTCAAGACATTAGTTTGAGCCGAGCGCATGTTCAAAAAATAGAGCAGTTAGTCTCCAGTGCCTCAGAGTTGACCGCACAGCTATTGGGCTTAGCGCACGGTGGCAGTTATGAGACGATTGCTGCTGATGTGAATCAACTCGTTAATGAACAAGTGGAATTCTTTAGGCGCACCCATAGGAGTATCAGCGTAAGAGAAGACTACAAGCCTGGCTTGCCAGCGGTAGACGTAGATTCAAGCCAGATAAAGCAGGTGTTGCTGAATCTGTTGCTTAACGCGTGGAATGCTATGTCCAACATAGGACATCTGACACTAACGACGGATTGTGTTGAACTGACCGGCGAACAGCGACTTAGGCATCAGGTTGATTCCGGTCAATATATTAAAGTGGCTGTTCAGGATAGCGGAACCGGTATGGATGCAGCGACGATGGAGAAGATATTCGACCCGTTTTTTACCACTAACGAGGTGGGTAAAGGGACTGGTCTGGGACTGGCTTCGGCTTACAGTATCATCAAGAATCATGGCGGATTTATCGATGTGTCCAGCGTGGTGTCTGAAGGGTCGACATTCGAACTATATTTGCCGTCCTCGTCGAAGCAGCCCCCAGCACCCACCCTTCAATCGACTAAGCCACAGACGGGGACCGAATCTATACTGGTTGTTGATGATGAAGAGGAAATACTGGAGGTTGTATCAAGCATGCTGGAGATGTTGGGGTACGATGTCTTCAGGGCTGAGGGCGGACAGAAAGCCCTTGCCACCTTGCGTGAGAATCGAGCCATCAAGCTAGTGGTGATCGACATGCTCATGCCAAGAATGGACGGAGTTGAAGCTGTCACCAAATTGAAGAAAATATCCAAGGACTTGAAAATAATCCTCTCATCTGGCTTCAGTGAAAAAGATCAAATTGCAGGAATTTTAGCCAAGGGTTGTGATGGGTTTCTCTCCAAGCCGTTCAACCTTGTCGAGTTATCAATCAAAGTCAGACAGGTACTGGACACATAATCCTGAGTCTTTACTTTTGATTAGCCGTTGACCTCTGGCCAGCGGTTTGACGTGATAAAAAAGCGGCTCGACTCACGGCCGGACTCGTCGAGTGCGGCGATCATTAGAGGGTAAGAACCCTGACTGAAATGGTCACCTGACTGCGCTTGGAGTGCATGTTTTGTCATCTTATCCGCGGTATGTTCGCAGTACGCCGGACTAAGCCATTTCATTTTTGGCAGTATCATGTAAGTCATCGCATTGAGAGTGTCACAATGCAATTCAAGCTGATCGAGGGGGACCCAGGGATGCAACCTGCAATCGTCGTTATAGCCAGGCGGCCCGGCGGTATTTGGGGCTGTCGCAGGCGCGGGCGCTTGGAACAAATACCCCTTCAAAGCGATTTCTTTTGTTAGATTGACTATGTTTAGATTATGTAATGCGTGTTGAGCCGCCGGTTGATCGCCCAGCAGGATTTGCCGTTGTAACAACTGCTCCAGCTTTAGGTCGAGTCGGTCACGATTGTCGGGCCCAACCCAATCCGATAACGCGCTCGTCATATCGCTAAACCCAGCCCGTGGTAAACGGAGGAAATACTTGACTGCTAGTTCAAGATGAACATGGCATTCGCGCCGATGGCAGTAATATAGGCAATCGAATTCGCCGATAGTTCTGCCCTGGTGGTGTATGGGTAGGTTGTGAGATACCAGTTCGATCTCGGGGTCCTGCTGCAGGAAAAAGTGCCACAGCTGTTCGAAATAAATCCCCAGACGGTGCGTAGGTCGTTGCGACAGGTGTGTCATCAGGGATGCAGCATCCCGGTCTAATTGCGCCAGCCAGGCGCGTCTGGGCGGTGTTAACGGCAAGCCACAGGGGCTTACTTCAGGCGCGCTAACACCTGTCTGCCCAAGGTTTAGCAGGGGAGGCGAGAAGCAGGTCCAGGCGAGATCGCGCACTTCTTGTGTTTTATAATGATAACTGATGTTCACTGCACTACACGGTTCATTCATGGTTATAATAGCAGGACTTCAGGCCACGGCAGCAGGCTCAATGCAGAGAACATTTAAAAAAATTGGTTTGGTGGGCCGCAGTCGACAACGCGGCTTGACCGGCGTGCTGCGCATGTTGCTGGAGCTTCTCGAGGCGCGCAGTCTTGAGGTGCTGTTAGAGGACACTCTGGGCCATGTAGTGCCTAATCACCAATGTCGTCTAGCCTCTCTGGAGGCAATTGGCCAGGAGGCCGATCTGGTCATTGTGGTGGGGGGAGACGGGAGCCTTCTGAGTGCTGCACGTACACTGTCGAAATATGAAACCCCCGTGATCGGCGTCAATCGGGGTCGTCTCGGCTTTCTTACCGATATTACGCCGGATGATATTACCGAGAAGGTTCCAGAGGTTCTGGATGGCCACTTCGAGCGAGAAAGTCGCTTTTTATTGGAGACAGAAGTTCGGCGTGATGAAGCGCTAGTGGGTCGTGGCGATGCGCTCAACGACGTTGTTGTTAATTCCGGCACGTCCGCGCAGATGATCGAATTTGAGTTGTTTATCGATAATACCTTTGTTTATCGTCAGCGTGCGGATGGGCTCATTGTCTCAACGCCAACAGGCTCTACGGCTTACTCCTTGTCCGGGGGCGGGCCCATTATGCATCCCACGCTCGATGCTATCGTGCTGGTGCCTATGTTTCCTCACGCGCTCAGCAGTCGGCCTATTGTGGTCGACGGCAACAGTGAGATTCGGCTAGATATACTGGCGCGCAATCGTATTCATCCGGCGGTTACTTGCGACGGGCAGGTCAAGATCAAGGCGCGGCCTGGAGATTCAGTACACATCCGCAAGAATCCTTACCGCCTAACGCTGCTGCACCCGGTGGGGCACAGCTTTTACGCCAGTTGCAGAGACAAGCTGCGCTGGAGCAATGCGCTGGTCAACTGATGCAGGACACTTATCAAGCTCTCAGTGTCGCTCTTGAGGAAGACCTTCTGCCTCTGAGTGGGCTCTTGCACCAACACGGCGTTATGCACCGTATTTTTGAGGAGGGTGGGTGTCAGATCGTGTCGGTCGGTCGGCAGGATCAAGCTCAGCAGGTGCAGGATCTCTATCAAGCATGGCGCGCTGGAGACGTCCGTATAGAGCTTACTCGTCATGCAAGCCAAGACACAACAATACCGATGGGCGCTGTATTGCTTAACACGCCTGTGACTTTCGTTCTCATACTGTTAAGTATTGGCGGTTTTTTAATGTATTTATATACGCCACTGAATTGGCTCGCCGCTTTGAGTTTTTCTTCCTCTCAGGTTAGCGATAACCAGAGCCTGATCCAGACTATTGATGGCCAATACTGGCGACTGATTACACCGGCCTTCCTGCACTTTGGTTGGCTACATATTGTCTTTAATTGTCTCTGGTTATGGGATCTAGGGCGACGAGTAGAGCAGGTTATGGGGCATCTCAATATGTTTATGCTATTTCTGGTGATTGCAGTGGTGTCCAATACTAGCCAGTTTGAATTCGGAGGCGGGGGTCTGTTTGGCGGTATGTCAGGCGTGGTCTATGGCCTGTTGGGTTTTTCCTGGGCAGCACCGCAGCTGCAGCCAGCTTGGCCCATACAGCCTCCTAAGGCCATTATGATTTTCATGGTGGGTTGGTTGGTGGTCTGTATGTCCGGCATGGTAGAAGTATTGGGTTTCGGGGCGATTGCCAACGCAGCGCATTTGGGCGGGCTCCTTTGCGGTGCTGTTGTGGGAGTCGTATTTGCCGGACTTTCGAGGCTGGATAGCGACAACTCCGCAGCTCCAAAGGTATAATCTACGCTGCCCTAAATAGCGTGAAAATTTAGATGGATTACGTTCAGCTCATTGCAACGATGTCGCCGGAAATTTACCAGAGCCTTATTCGCTCGGTGGAGCTGGGTAAATGGCCCGACGGCAGAACTGTGACGCCGCAGCAGCGTGAAAATGCTATGCAGGCCATTATTGCCTGGGGTGAGAGCCATCTGTCAGAGCAGGATCGTGTTGGATATATCGAGAAAAAAGCAAAGGCCGGTGATAGTTGTGATGCTCCACTGGAAACACCTCTGAATTGGAAAGAATAGGAGTTTGACTTGCCGGATGTTGTAGCAACGGGCACTGTGCGCAAAATGAAAACACAGCTGGAAGACATTGTGCGATACACAATGTTGCTGGGTGAGCATGAAATCCCATTAAATGATTACCTTGGCCGGCAACTGCAGCTGGATTTCAAGGGCCAGATTCACTGCATCCACTGTGACCGCAAGATCAACAAAAGTTTTAATCAAGGCTATTGCTACCCCTGTTTCAGACGCCTGGCACAATGCGACAGCTGCATTGTCAGTCCTGAAAAATGTCACTATGACGCAGGAACATGCCGCGAGCCCCAGTGGGGAGAACAACATTGTATGGTTGATCACGTTGTGTATCTTGCTAACACATCGGGCATCAAAGTGGGCATTACGCGTGGATCTCAGGTGCCTACGCGCTGGATGGATCAGGGGGCGACCCAGGCAAAGCCTATTTTTCGTGTTGCCACTCGCTTGTATTCTGGGTTAGTGGAAAGCCTGTTCAAAAGTCATATTGCCGATAAGACCCACTGGCAGGCGATGCTTAAAGGTGATGCCGAGCCCTGTGACCTTGAGCAGGTGCGGCAGCGCCTGATGCAAGAATGTGCCGCTGGGCTTGATGCGCTAGGACAGGAGTTCGGAATACAAGCGATCACTGAGCTGGTTTCCGAGCCGGAAACCCACATTAAGTACCCCGTGCTCGAGTATCCGACCAAGGTCTCCTCATTCAACCTAGACAAGACACCGTCGATTGGTGGCACCTTGATGGGAATTAAAGGGCAGTACTTGATATTCGATAGTGGGGTCATCAATATGCGTAAATATGGCGGCTACCATATTTCCCTGTCGACCACAGGGTAGATCTATGACCGATACCACGCCAGGAACAGTCTATCTTAAGGACTACCAGCCGTCTGCTTACGTGATCAATCGGACTGAGTTGTATTTTCATCTGCACGAAGATCACGTCATTGTCTCCTCGCGTATTCACCTGCTGCGCATTAGCTCATTGGCACACAATACGTCTCTCACTTTGAATGGCGAGGAGATGGAGTTGCTGTCCGTGTCTGTGGACGGCAGAGAATTAGAAGAGCAGGAGTATAGTGTCAGCGCAGAGTCGCTGGTTATTCATGCAGTTCCCGAGCAGTGTGTGCTGGCCTGTAAGACGCGCATTCGACCGCAGGAGAATACGTCGCTGTCAGGGTTATATCAGTCTCGAAGCCTATTTTGTACCCAGTGCGAGGCAGAGGGTTTCCGACGAATTACCTATTACATTGATCGGCCCGACGTTATGTCAGTTTTTACCGTGACAGTCGAAGGGGAACATGAGCGCTATCCGGTGTTGCTCAGCAATGGCAATCTTATTGAGGCGCAACAGCTTGGCGAGGGGCGCCATCGTACTGTGTGGCATGACCCGTTCCCCAAGCCTGCTTACTTGTTTGCATTGGTTGCAGGCGATCTGGAACACATAGAAGATCGCTTTACTACAATGAGTGATCGTGAAGTTACCCTGCGAATTTATGTGGAGAAAAAAGATATTGATAAGTGCGGGCATGCCATGCGCTCGCTGCAGCAGTCTATGCGCTGGGACGAAGAGGTCTATGGTCGAGAGTATGACCTGGATATCTTTAATATTGTCGCTGTGGATGACTTCAACATGGGCGCCATGGAAAACAAGAGCCTGAATATATTCAATACCTCCTGCGTATTGTGCAGTCCCCAGATCACCACAGATCTGGGTTTTCATCGTGTTCAGTCGATTGTTGCGCATGAGTATTTTCACAATTGGAGCGGTAATCGAGTGACCTGTCGGGACTGGTTCCAGCTGAGTCTTAAAGAGGGCTTTACTGTTTTTCGTGATTCACAATTCTCTGCGGACATGGGCTCGTCTACGGTGAAGCGGATAGAGGATGTCACGCTGCTGCGCGCTGTTCAGTTTGCTGAGGATGCGGGACCAATGTCGCACCCGGTGCGCCCAGAATCGTTTATTGAGATCAATAACTTTTATACGGCCACAGTCTATGAAAAAGGCGCCGAGGTCGTTCGGATGATTCACACGTTGCTGGGTGCAGAAAACTTTCGGCGGGGATCGGACCTGTATTTCGAGCGCCACGACGGGCAGGCGGTAACCTGCGAAGACTTCGTGTTGGCCATGGAAGATGCCAGCGGCGCCAATCTAAAGCAGTTCCGCAATTGGTATTCTCAGGCGGGAACGCCGCAGCTAACGGTGCAGGACGAATATGACGAAACCGCCCAGTGCTACACGTTGCACGTGGAGCAATCCTGTCCCATGACACCGGGACAATTGGAGAAGCAGCCTTTTGTCATTCCTCTGGCTGTAGGCCTATTGGGTGAGGCGGGTAATTTACCGTTGCGTCAACGCGGTGCACCTGCAGATCTGGAAACAAGTGACAACACGCACACGGTTTTGACTGTAGATCAGCCAACGCAGTCGTTCGTGTTCGAGGGGGTGACTGAGCGCCCCGTGCCTTCCTTATTGCGCGGATTTTCTGCACCTGTTCGGTTACAGTATGATTATAGCTCGCACGATCTTTGTGCCCTGATGCGCCGGGATGGTGACGGGTTTGTGCGTTGGGACAGTGCTCAGACGCTGGTGACACGCATTATTTTCGAGGTCGAACAGCAATTCTTGTCAGGCACGTCGATGATGCTCGATCCGCTGCTGATAGAGGCCTGCGGCGATCTGTTGCGCGACGACTCCCTTGATCCTGGCATGGTGGCTGAGATGCTGCGTCTGCCAGGCGAAGACTATCTGGCGGAGCAAGCCAGTCAGTCGGGTGGCGCCAACGTTGATTCCATTCACCACGCCCGAGATTGGGTGCGCAGTGCATTAGGTAAGGCCCTCGCACCACTATTTTTGGCGCGCTACCAAGGTTTGGAGAGCAGGCAACCCTACGCGCCTGAAGCGGCTCAAATCGCCGATCGCAGTTTGCGCAATATGTGCTTGGCCTATCTGGTTAGCGCAAGCCTGGACAACCTCGCGCTGGCTTCTGCGCAGTACCGAGAGGCGACTAATATGACTGATCGGCAGGCTGCGCTTAAAGAAATTGCTTTCTATGGCGATCACACGCTTCGCGATAGCACGCTGGCAAACTTCCACCAGGAGTGGCGACATGAAGCGCTAGTGGTCAACCAGTGGCTGCAGTTGCAGGCCGCTATCCCCGATAGTGAAGGACTTTCGCGGGTGCAGTCACTGATGGCTCATGCCGACTTTGATCTCGGCAATCCTAACAAGGTGCGCGCCCTAGTGGGAGGGTTCGTCAACCAGAACCTGATCAATTTTCACCATCTTGATGGCTCCGGTTACCGCTTTCTCGGTGATGTTGTGCTCAAGCTGAATCGTCTTAATCCTCAGTTGGCTTCGCGGTTGTTAACGCCGCTGACGAAGTGGCGCCGGTATACTGATAGAGGAGAATTGATGCGTGCTGAGCTGGAACGGCTGGGTGCAGAGCCAGCGCTCTCGCCGGATGTGTTTGAGATTGTGAGCAAATCACTGCAGTAAGGCGATGCATCGCGGCCTAGAGGGGTAGTAAGCTAACGTTGCCACCAAGTAATTGCGCGTCAGATATGTTAAATTACTCGCCTGAGGCGCAGCGGGACTGCCGCTCGAGCCAATGAAAACATGAATTTGTGGTGTTTGGCGGGTGTGATAGAGTCCCGAACGTGCAACGGATGACACGAATATGACCGTATAGTTGACCTTTATAGAAGAGAATCTCGATGGCTAAACCTAACTACGCGTTCGAAAAACGACAGAAAGAGCTCGCAAAGAAGAAGAAAAAAGAAGAAAAGCGCTTGAGAAAGGCTGAAGAAGGGCATATTGAAGAAGAAGGTGCTACTATATTGTCCGATGTAGATACCCAACCGGCTACAGATAGCAGCATATAAATCGTTAATTTTAAAGAATTCCCACTTCGTACCGGTGAATGCGAGGTGGGGAATTACAATCATTCACCAACAATTTTGAGTATGTAATATGAGTAAAGGTACTGTTAAGTGGTTCAATGCAGATAAAGGTTTCGGTTTTATTACTCCAGAAGACGGCGGTAAAGACCTTTTCGTTCACCATTCAGAGATAAAGACTGGCGGCGGTTACGCGACTTTGAATGATGGTCAGGAAGTTGAGTTTGAAGTGGGTCAAGGCCAGAAGGGCCCTTGCGCTAACAACGTTAAGCCTCTTTAGCACTCGCATCTGGCAGCAAATTTAGCGGTGGCCTCGCCACCGCTTATCTTTTTCAGTTAGTTCCCGTTTGGATAGAGTTTTATTAGCTCTGCCGTTTCATCACCCCCATGTCCACTCGCTCGGCGTAATCTGCGTAAACAGTCAGCCAGACTAGTGCCATCCCAGTGATCCTGATCAGAGCTGTAGAGACAAGTATCCAGTCTATCGATCTCTCGCGTAAATTCCTCGTCCCCCAATAGCTTTGCGACCTCGTCCAGCGACACGGGAGAGGCCTTTGGCGTGAAAGCCGCTATCCAGTCAATGATTGCGCCGCGTGTTAGGGCCGCATTATTGTCGGCGCAGACTGCGAGCAGCTGCTTAAACACTTGTTTCTCAGCGGAGTTATCCGGTGCATGGGGATTATTAGGCGCTGTTGAGCGGCGCACTCGCCACAGATATAGAAGCGTAAGAATCCAGCCCAGCGTGCTGATCGCGGTCACTATTGGCCAGATCGGCCCGCCTAGCCAATGGCGAGTGGGGTTCGTCAGCGGTGTGGCAGTAATGTCGATGGGGATAGCCGATAGAACGGGTTCTGCTGTGAGGTCAGTGATTTCGGCCGCTGCGACATTAATTTCACGTTCGGGCAAGACCGCATATTCCAGCTGTTCGGTCTGTGTGTTCCACCAGGGTATTCTGATCTCCGGAATCAGGAAGGTGCCGGGCCGAATCGCTACCACTGCAGCGCTGTCCTGTCTGATGCCCACTAAACCATCGGCGACTTCCTGCTCACTAATTTGGGGCTGATCCGGATAGTATTTTAGCCCGTCGATAGGTGTGAACAGTATGGGTGGAAGTTGCGCCCCTTGCAGGCCCTCACCAAGAATCTGAATTGTGCGAGTGGTAGATTCGCCGACGCGCAATTCGTCCGGCTCAATGGACCATGTTTCCTGCAGTGTCAAACTCTGAGCAGGTAGCCAGGTGTTTGCGGTAAAACTGCTAGGCTTGGGTAGTATCTCAATGGATAGCGGTTCGCTGCTGCGGCGTAGGATTTGCCCGCCGCCGCCAAGGTCGAAAACACTTTGCCGGCGCCGGCTGGCGCGTCCGGAAAAAACTTGAGCAGGGATCTCTAGCGTCCCGCTTTGCTCAGGAAAAATCGCGTAGCGCACTTCGTTCACGCGCCACGGTCGCCCATCGATGTCGCGTTGGAAGGAATGTTGCTCTAGCGGTTTGACAAAGGCGTCGTCCAGCTTTAGCTCAGAGATAGTGCCCCCATCCAAGTTGATGGACTGCTGGATGCGTAAGGTCAGAATAATCTGACCCTGTACATAGACGCTGTCCTTGTCTACTTCTACCTCGAACACAACGGTCTGTTCGCCAGTCGGCGTCGCGGAGGCAGGGTTAACCTCGACCCGTATGCTTTGGGTATTATTCTGTCCCATGGGAATCGAAGGAACGTTTAAGCTGCCCACACGTCTTGGCATGAGATCGATAATGACCTTTCGGGCTTGGGACATACGGCCATTGACGATACTGGTGCTGCTGTTGGTTGAGCGCCCGACGATTTCGAAATCTTTACTGAGGGCGCGCAGATCGGCATCTTTGAGTTTTTCATTCTCTGTGGCGATAATGGTCAGGCGCACCGTATCACCCAGAGAAATCCTATCGCGATCTAAGCTGGCGGTTATGGCTCCCATGGCGGCAGAGCTGCCCAGTGTCATGATCAATAACACCAGAGCCGCCAGTGTATTATTAATAGGTTTCATCATCCCTCCCAAGGCCCTGTTCTTGTCGTTGACGACTTTCATAAAGAAATTTTCTCTGCAGCAATCCTGAGGGGTCGTCGGGTATGCGTCGCAGCCACTGTTCCATCGCCTGATCGCGCTCCTCGTCACCGGGCTCAGCGGCATTCATCGGAGGCAGCTCCTGAGGCTCTTCTGGCTCCTCAGACTGGGCCTCCTTTGGCTCTGCCTCCTGAGGCTCCGCATCATCCTCAGACGCACTGTCCTCCTGCTCTTGCTGATCCTCCTGCTCTTGCTGATCCT
>TARA_B110000503_G_scaffold121284_1_pt1 | contig 32068 bp, 19 predicted proteins | sample TARA_B110000503 | Tara Oceans TARA_B110000503 (sample SAMEA4397472) | marine metagenome | biome: Polar Biome; feature: [SRF] surface water layer (ENVO:00010504); material: water (ENVO:00002006), including particulate matter (ENVO:01000060) such as... | depth 5 m | reverse complement strand
TTATCCCCATTTTCTACAAATACAACGCCTGATTTTTTGTCTTGATCGGCTTGTTGTGAAACGGCCTCATTAGCTACTAAAGCGAAAGTTGCTAAGAATAATATTGTAATTTTTTTCATTTTTTAATTAATTTAAAGTTAGTAATTGAGTTATTTTCATCTTTAGTAATTAGAAAGTATGTTCCATTTTCTAAATTTGAGATATTAATAGTTTTAGAATTAGATTTTAGAATTTGTTGTCCTAAGATATTAAATATGGTTATTTCTAAATCTTCAGAGTAATTGATGTTTACTATAGAAGAGGAAGGATTAGGATAAATTCTAATTCCAGGCATCTCTGTTTCAATAGTAGATAAACCAGCTTGGACACCTGCCGTTACAGCTTTCATCTCGATAGGTTCTTCAAAACTATAAGTGATGGTGAAATCGTCAGAATCTTCATCTTCATACTGAATCCACTCAGATTCGGAATTCATTACGTATAATGAGGCAGTGTGACTAACCCCATTCATTTCATCCTCTGTATAGTTATACAAAACAGATCCAGTGTAGCCTTCAAGGCTAACTCCAGCAGCATAGCTTTTGGACATGGACTCATTTCCGTTAACTGAAATTATTTCAGATTCTTTAGTTACTGAATTTTCCCCAACAACAGAATAGTCTGCATTTGGAGTTAGCTCTAAGCCAGCAATGTCTAAAGTAGCCCCTTCAGCAATGGTTATGTTGTTTCCTTCGGCAATAGTCACCACTTGAGCGCTTAAAGTCGAAGTAAAAATAATTATAAATAAAATTAGTAGTTTTTTCATCATATTGGTTTTTAGGTATTTAAGTATTGATAAGTTATTTTTTTGATCATTTTTTTAATTAATTGATAATTAAATGATCTGATTTTTATCAAATATATATAAATTTTCTATATTTGCAACTTAATTGACAGAAAAACTATATCGTAATAGTTATTAATTTTATTTATATGATTTTATATCTTTACCATAACCATCAGCTTGTGACATTCAATTTAAAAACTGTTAATGAACTACTTTAAAACATTACTTTATTCTTTATTTTTTCTACTTTCTGTAAGTATATTTAGTCAAAATAAAATTGTTTCTGGGGTGGTTGTTGATGTTGCGGGAAACCCAATACCTGGAGTTAATATAATAGAAGAATCTCAAAAAAACAATGGAGCTGTTACTGATTTTGATGGAAACTATACAATATCTATTAAGGAAGATTCAAAACTTATATTTAGCTATGTTGGCTATACCACTAAAAAAACAGACACTTTCAGCCAAGATAAATTAGACGTTACTCTAGAGGAAGACTTAATGGGACTTGATGCTGTTACAGTAGTTGCTTATGGCACTCAAAAAAAAGCAAGTGTAATAGCTGCCGTTACTTCAATAAATCCAGAAGAGCTACGTGTTCCTACAAGTAACCTAACCTCCTCAATTGCTGGAAGAGTTGCTGGGGTAATTTCCTATCAAAGAAGTGGTGAACCGGGACGCGATAACGCAGAATTTTTTATTCGTGGAGTTAGTACATTTGGTTATGCTAGGTCCCCATTAATACTTATTGATGGAATTGAAACGACATCAACAGACCTTGCAAGACTACAGCCAGATGATATTGCAAGTTTTTCAATAATGAAAGACGCTACAGCAACTGCACTATATGGCGCAAGAGGTGCAAACGGTGTTATTTTAGTCACAACAAAGGAGGGTAAAGAAGGGGTGGTTAAAATAAATGTCAGATATGAAAAATCTTATTCGGCACCTACAAAATCTCTAGAAATTGCAGACCCAATTACTTACATGATTTTACATAATGAGGCCTTGGCGACAAGAAATCCATTAGGAGGAAGAATTTATTCTCTAGAAAAAATACTTATTTCTCAAGATCCTAATAGGAATATTATGGCCTACCCTAAAGTAAACTGGTTTGATGAATTATTGGAAGACTACACTTTAAATAGTCGGTTTAATTTTAATGTTAGTGGTGGTGGAAAAATTGCGAAATATTACTTAGCAGCAACGGTTAATTCAGATAATGGAAACCTGAAAATTGATCCTCAAAATAATTTTAATAATAACATAAATTTTAAACGCATCTCACTTAGGTCAAATGTAAATGTAAACCTAACACCAACAACTGAAGTTGCGCTTAAGTTTAATGGAAATTTTGATGACTATATAGGACCACTTGATGGAGGAGCTGCTGTATATCAAAAGGCTATGCAGACTAACCCAGTCTTATATCCAAGGTATTATGAGCCCGATCTACAATTTCAAAACTCAACACATATTTTATTTGGTAATTATGGTCAGTTCGGAGATTATTTAAACCCCTATGCTGATATGATAAGAGGCTACAAAGATGAAAGTTATAATAATTTCTTGGCCACAGTAGAGGTTAAACAAGATTTAGGGTTTATAACCGAAGGGTTAAATGCTAGAATCATGGGAAACACTTCAAGATATTCATTTTATAATCTCGAGAGAAAGTATAACCCTTTTTACTACACACTTGGAAACTATGATTTTCAAAGTGATCAATATACTTTAATTGCATTAAACCCTAATCAAGGAACAGAATATTTAGAATACAATGAAGGAAATAAAGTGATAACTAACGCTACATATTTTGAAGCTTCTTTAAATTATAACACAACAATTGACGATGTTCACGAGGTTTCGGGTATGATAATAGGGATTTCAAGAGAATTAAAATACGCAAATGCAGGAGATCTTCAAAGATCTTTACCATACAGAAATTTAGGGGTTTCAGGGAGGTTCACGTATGCTTATGATGAAAAATATTTTTCTGAATTCAACTTCGGATATAACGGATCTGAAAGATTTGCAAAATCTGAAAGGTTTGGATTTTTTCCATCATTTGGTTTCGGCTGGTATGTTTCTAACGAAGATTTTATGAGCTCTATTGGTGATGTGGTAACAAAATTAAAATTAAAAAGCACATATGGGTTAGTTGGAAATGATCAAATTGGTAGTGCAGAAGACAGATTCTTTTATATCTCCCAAGTTAACCTTAACGACGGCTCAATGGGCGCCCCTTTTGGAAATGAATTCAGCAACTACATTAATGGAGTAAGTATCGATCGTTACGCAAATGATCAAATAACTTGGGAAAAAGCAAAAATGCTAAATTTAGGTTTGGAATTAGGTTTATTTGGAAAAATTGATATTCAAGCTGATTATTTTACCGAGTATAGATCTAATATATTAATGGACAGAGCACAGGTACCAGCCTCTATGGGCCTTCAGTCTCCAATTAGAGCTAATGTTGGGGAAGCTTCGTCCAAAGGTTTTGAAGTATCGTTAGATTATAAAGACAACGTAACTAATGATTTATTTGTGGCTGTCAGGGCTAATTTTTCTTTTGCAACTAGTAAATTCGAAGTTTTTGAAGAACTCGACTATGTTAATGCAGGACTTCCATGGAGATCAAGAATTGGACTTAATCTCTCTCAGCCATTTGGATATATAGCTGAAAGGCTATTTATCGATGAGGCAGATATTGCAAACTCACCTATTCAAACATTTGGTGACTATATGGCTGGAGACATTAAATATAAAGACATTAATAATGACGGAATAATTGATATAAATGATGAAGTGCCAATTGGTTTCCCTACAACACCTGAAATTATATATGGTTTTGGAGCCTCAACAAGTTACAGGAAACTTGATCTGTCATTTTTCTTTCAAGGATCAGCAAGATCATCCTTTTTTATAGACGCATTTAATACTTCTCCATTTATTGATACTAGTGGTAGCGCGATTGGAAATAATGCATTACTTTCAGCTTGGGCCAACGATCACTGGTCTGAAAATGACAGAAATCTGTATGCTTCTTGGCCAAGACTGTCTGATCAGTTGATCGATAATAATAACCGAAATAGTACTTGGTGGCTTAGAGACGGTTCTTTTCTTAGACTAAAATCAGTTGAGATTGGCTATTCTTTTAACGATAAGTTGGCACAAAAGCTTGGCATCTCAACCGCTAGAGTATATGTTAGTGGGACTAATTTAATAACTTTCAGTAAGTTTAAATTGTGGGATATTGAAATGGGAGGAAATGGCTTAGGGTATCCTATTCAAAAGGGAGCTAACTTAGGTTTAAATATAAATTTTTAATAGTTTGAAAATGAAAAAATATTGCTTAATATTAATTATAATTTTTTCTTCTTGTGAGCAGGATTATTTAGACGTTGTTCCAGATAACATTCCAACAATTGATCTCGCTTTTAATAACAGAGCAAGTGCTTTAAATTTTCTAGCAACATGTTATACTTATATTCCTGAGCATGCTAATGTAGTTCAAAATTTTTCGATGCTTGCGGGAGATGAAATTTGGTACTATGCAGAGAACGATTTTTATATGAATAATGAAACAAGTTTTAGATTAGCAAAGGGAATGCAAAATGTTTCTAACCCTTATTTAAACTACTGGGAAGGGGGAAGAGGTGCTCCACATAGTTTATTTAACGCACTTAGAGATTGCAATATTTTTTTAGAAAACTTAGTTACTGTCCCTGGTTTGGATGAGCAAGAGCGACTTAGATGGCTAGATGAAGTTAAAGTATTAAAAGCTTTTTATCATTTTTGGTTAATGCAAATGTATGGACCTATTCCAATCGTCGAAAACAATATAAGTGTAGGGGCAAGTGCTGAAGAAACTAATGTTTTTAGAGACCCTGTAGATGATGTAGTAAATTACTTAGTTCAATTATTAGACGAAGTAATTGAAGGGGAGAATTTGCCAGGTGTAATTAATTATATATACACTGAACAAGGTAGAGTAACAATGCCAGTTGCGAAGGCTCTTAAGGCAAAGATTTTAGTATTAAACGCAAGCCCTATATTTAATGGGAATACAGATTTTAATAGCCTTGTAGATAGTCAAGGAAACAGTTTAGTTAATCAAACGTATGATTCTCAAAAATGGGTTCTTGCAAAAGACGCTTTATATGACGCTATAGAAAGCGCTGAATCTAATGGGCATCAACTCTATGAATTTTCTCAACAAATCCCGATTAACGGAGAGCTCAGTGAGCAAGTAATTCAAGAGTTAAGTCAAAGAGCTGCTATTACGGAGCCATATAACACAGAAATTATATGGGCTTATGGGCCAGAATGGAGTGGTGATTTACAAATGTGGTGCCAACCTAGATGGTCTGCAGATCATTCAGCATTATTTGGATTTACTAAAAAATCTCATGCACCGACACTTAATATGGTAGAGACTTTTTACACTAACAATGGTGTTCCAATAGATGAAGATATAACATGGAATTATGGAAATAGATATGATGTAGTATCCACACCTTTATTGGATAGCAATAATGAAAATTATCATGAATACTATATAGAAGATAATTATAGCACATCAAAGCTACATACCTACAGAGAGCCTAGATTTTATTCTACAGTTGGATTTGATGGTGGTAAATGGTTTTCTTTAGAAACAACAAATATTAATAATATTCCTTATTTAGATGCAAAAGCCGGAGCTCTTTCTGGTAAACAAGGATTTGAAATATATTCTATAACAGGCTACTTTGCTAAAAAACTAGTTCATTATGAAAATGTAATCTCTCAAGAAGGCTCGACAATCAAAGGCTATTCATTCCCAATTATTAGACTTACAGATTTATACCTTATGTATTCTGAGGCTTTAAATGAAGTTAAAGAATCTCCAGACTCTGAAGTTTATGAATACATACAAAAGGTTAGAGACAAAGCAGGGCTAGATAGTGATGGAGACCTAGTTAATACTTGGCAATTATATTCAAGCAGTCCTTCAAAACCAAGCACCAAAGATGGGATGAGAGATATTATACATCAAGAGAGAATGATTGAATTAGCTCTAGAAGGGCATAGGTATTGGGATCTAAGAAGGTGGAAGTTAGCCGATGAATATTTTAGCAAACCAATTAGAGGGTGGAATATTTTCAGACCTGATGTAGAGGGTTTTTACGAAGTAGAGAATATATATTATAGAAACTATTTAATCAAAGATTATTTGTGGCCAATTAGTCAGAATGAATTATTGAGGAATCCTAATTTGGTTCAAAATCCAGGTTGGTAATTAAATTATATTATGATAAATAAAGAGAATAATAACAATATGAGGACTATGTTAACTTTTTGCGCTGTTTGTTGTGCGGTAATGTTAATTAATTGCTCAGAAGATCCAATTCACAGCGCAAACGGGTCTGATGGGGTTCCGCCAGGAAAAGTTATTGTTAATTCAATAGTAAATATTGCAGGAGGAGCAGTTATACAATTTACTCCACCAACTGACGAAGATTTACTCTACATTAAGGGGTCTTATGATGATGAGACCGGAACGGAAAAACAGGTTATAGTTTCTTCCTTTATTGATACCTTAGGAATTACAGGATTTGGACAAGTTGGTCAATACCCAGTTGAAATTCGTGCCGTAGATATTGGAGACAATGAATCAGAACCTGTTGTAGTCGAAATATCTCCATTAGAGGCACCAATTCATGCAATATTAGAATCCATTGAAGGGTTAGAAGATTTTGGAGGAATTAATATTTCTTATTTGAACCCAACAAGAGCAGAAGTTTCCTTGAATATGTCAGTTCAAAATTCTGCAGGTGAATTAGAGTTTAAAGAGTCTTTTTATACAAGCCAAGCAAATAGTTCTTATAGCTTTAGAGGTTACGATTCAGAAGCTACAATTTTTGTAATATATGTAGAAGATAGGTGGGGCAACCAAACGATAAGACGCTCCTTTGAAGTAACTCCTTTGGAAGATATATTTTTAGAAAAAGCGTACTGGTCTGTAGAGTCAATGCCTGGAGACGAGAGCTTTAGTGAATATGGTTTCTCAGCCAATCAAATATGGGATGGATCTTGGAGTAGTCAATGGAATTGTGGTCATACTAGCTTTTTAGCTCTGCCTCACCAATTTACCCTCGACTTAGGGCAAACAGCAAAATTAAATAGATTTAAGCTTTATCAAAGAGGAGGAAGCGAGTTATATAAGCACGGCAATCCGAAGAGATTTAAAATTTACGGTAGAGAAAACTTAAATAGCCTGCCAATTTATGATCCTGACAGTCCTGGCGATGGCTGGATTGACCTAGGTTATTTCGAGTCTTTTAAACCTTCTGGATTACCTGCTGGATCAAATACAGCAGAAGACTATGAATATCAAGATAATGGTGAGGATTTTGTTTTTAATTTTGATGCCCGACAATACGATATTCGTTATATAAGATTTGTAAATCTTGAATCTTGGAATAACCAGATGGTTTCCGTAATTGGAGAACTATCATTTTGGGGGACAGTAATTAATTAATATTTAGATCATGTTAAAGAAGTTAGAATATATCTTACAAAAATTTAAATTTATAAAACTAGTTTTAGTTAGCTCGTTAATTTACGTATCCTGTAGTGATATGGATTCAATACATGAAGAATATTTAAATGGAGAGACTATTTATGCAGGTAAACTGGATACTTTAAAAATTAGGCCTGGATACTATAGAGCACAATTAGAGGGCTATACTCAATTTTTAGGAACTTCAAGTCAGATTATTGTTGAGTTTGAGGATGAAATGTTAAGCTTTCCAATAGATGAAAACTTATCCGATATATACTCTGTAATAATTGAAGAATTAGACGAAGGTAGTTATGAATTTAATGTATATACTCAAGATCCTAACGGAAATTTATCTGTCTCCCAAACAGTTGCAGGTAATGTAATTGGAGATGAATTTATTTTAGACCAAAACCCTAGAGAGGTGTTAGATTATTCTTTTGAACCGGAAGGAAACTATGTTAACTTTTATGGAAATGCAGAGTCTGAGTTTGTAATTTACACTTTACTTGATTATGAAAATGAAGAAGATGAAATAGTAAGAGATACTCTGTTTTTTGAAGACAATAGAGTAAAGCTTATTAATTTAAAGCCACTTGGAAGTATGCAAACTACCTCAGTTATACAATCCGGATTAAATGGCATAGACTCTATTGCATTAGAGCCTCAAGAATACACACTTCCTGATCTACCATACACGGAGCTTAATAAAGATTTCATAAGATTAGTACACATGCCGAGCGATAATCCAGGAACATTTAATGGAGCAAACCCTGATCAGTACTTATTTGACGGTGATGGGTCTTTTAATGGGGTTGATTTGTATAGTTTTTATTCAGGACCAAACAGTATGCCTCATCACTTTACTGTTGATTTAGGAGTAAAAACAGATCTTAGAAAAGTAAAATTAAATATGTTAGACCCATCGATAAATTCATCTAATAATACAACAGAGGTGCAAATTTGGGGAAGAGATAATTTAAATTTTGCAGAAACTTCATCAAGTGATGAGATAGAATTTATAAATGCTAGTTGGCAATTATTGTACGAAGGGAATGTTGATGGTTTAAACGAACAAACTAGCAGCTTTATAATTCCGCAAGCATCTAGTCTTATGAGATATATAAGAGTCAGAGTTACTGAATCGGTAGGTAATGATAGTGCACAATTTACAGAATTATCTTTTTATGGTGAAAACACAGAACCAATAGAATTAGACAGAACCCAATTTACTATGGCCAATATGTCTAGCGATAATCCAGGGAATTTCTATGAAGCTAACCCTTCACAATATTTATGGGATAATAATAGTTTCTGGTCTGGTGATACTAATGGTTTTCACTCTGGAGAGAATTCTGTTCCTGGTCACTTCACTATAGATCTCGGTGTTATAACACAATTAGCAAAAGCAAAAATTCATTACAGACCAACATGGAGTTTTTCAGGAAATAATCCAACAGAAATTGAAATATGGGGAAGACAAACTATTGAAGGAGCGGAAACGTTACCTGAATTTGAAAGTTCTGGCAATAATGTTACATCTGTTCCAGTTGCTACAAGCGAATTTGAAGATGCTGGTTGGCAATTAATTACAACTCAGCAAATTGATGGAGCAAATTCGGATTTTGCTGAATTTGACATCCCCTCAGGTCCAATGAGTAGATATATTAGAATTAGGTTTGTCTCTACAGTTGAAGGTAATGCCTGTCAGTTTATTGAAATGGCATTTCACGGAATGGGAGCAATTCCGTCAAATTAATTTAAATAAGTAAAATTGAATTACAAAAGAACTATATTTTATATTTTATATTTATTTTTTACTGTTGCCTATTCCCAGCAATTATCTGAGATTGTGGACACACGTATTGGGTCTAAAGGAGAGTCATTAGCTTGTGGGTATTCCTTTGTCGGTGCTACATACCCATTTGGAATGGTTCAGTTTACCCCTAGTTTTTTTTCACCCCAAAAAGGATTTGTAGTTACGCAACTTAGTGGTGCAGGCTGCTCAAATATGGGTAATTTTCCTGTAGTTCCAATTTCTGGAGATTTAGAAAAATCACCATTTGATATGAACTCTCTAGAGCCCTTCACTAAAATAAACCAAGCTAATGCAGGGTATTTATCTGTTGATACAAAGGATGACATTAACAGCCAATTAACCGTAACTAAGAGGTCTGCGATAGCTCAATTTAAATTCAAAAAGTCTAATAAAGGAACAATAGCGATCGGCTCTGGAGTTAATTCTTCAGATGAAAAATACATTCAAAATGCTCACATTGCAGTTACTTCAAACACTTCATGTGAAGGCTTCACTGAAGGTGGTGAGTTTTGTGGCACAGAAACTCCATATAAAATTTATTTTGCTGCAGAATTTGATAGACCTGCAGTATCTACAGGAACTTGGAAAGAAAAAGAGTTGTCTTCTGAAAAGACAAATACAGGAAAAAATTCAGGTGCATTTTTTACTTTTGATACTTCCCTTGAGAATAAGATTAACTATAGAATAGCTATTTCTTTCGTTTCTATTGAAAATGCTAAGGAGAATTTAAAAACTGAAAACCTTAACTCAAAGTTTAGCACCTACTTATCAAACACTCAAAAGGTGTGGGATTCTACGTTGAATAAAATTCAAGTCTCATCTAATGACTTAGATAAAAAAGTGCAGTTTTATACAAACTTATACCATAGCTTAATTCATCCAAACATAGTTAGTGATGTAAATGGTGATTATATTGGTGCAGACTTCAAAGTACACAACAATAGTGATCGTGATCACTATAGTTCTTTTAGTGTTTGGGATACATATAGAACTCAGGCTCAATTATTAGCAATGCTTTTCCCAAAAGAAAGTAGTGATATGATTGAGTCCCTAGTTAATTTTGCAGAACAAGCAGGTGGATATGGTAGATGGATTTTAGCTAATATTGAAACAGGGATTATGCAAGGAGACCCAACCCCAATATTGATTTCAAATTCATTTGCTTTTGGAGCTAAAGATTTTAATCTTGAAAAGGCATATAAGCACATGTACAATGGCGCTATGACTCCACGATTATATTCCCAAAATCAAGAAATTAGACCTTATCTTACAGAGTACATCAATAATGGTCATACGTTTTCATCTATGATGTTAGAGTATACCTCATCAGATTTTGCCATAGGGCAATTCGCTATAAATGCTTTGAATAAAATCGAGGACTCTGAATTTTTCATAAACAGAGCCCAATCTTGGAATAATATTTACAATCCAAAACTTAAATGGCTAAACTCAAAGTATCCTAATAATGTTTGGAAAGACGTTACCCATGATTGGAGGGAAGGAACCTATAAAAATTATTTTTGGATGGTACCTTATAACCTAAAAGGATTAATCGATAAAATTGGAGGTAATGAATTTGCTGAAAACAGATTAGATTCTCTTTTTAGCAGACTCGATGCTAAATATGAAGAAGATTGGTTTGCCGCAGGGAATGAGCCAGACTTTCAAGTGCCATGGATTTATAATTGGATAGGAAAACCTAATAAAACCTCACAAACTATTAAAAGAATACTAAACGAACAATACGACAGCTCGAGTAATGGCCTGCCTGGAAATGACGATTTAGGAACAATGGGAGCTTGGTATGTTTTTGCATCAATAGGCTTGTATCCAATGATTCCAGGTGTTGGTGGCTTGTCCATAAACACACCTTCATTTGACGAAGTATTAATTAATTTTTCTGATAAAAAAACACTTAAAATCATCACATCGAATACAGATAATTTTTATACAAAATCTTTAATTTTTAATAATAAACCTCATAACTCTACATGGATAACATGGGATAAAATCAAAAAAGGTGGAATATTAACCTTTGAAACCAGTAAAAATAAACAGTCGAATTGGGGAGAATTAGAAACTCCGCCAAGCTTTAATTTAAACTATAACTATGAAAACAACAATTAAAAAACCAATCTATATTATTATTTTCTTTGCTATTATTTTTGGATTTAATTTCTATGCTAATACAAATAACGATAATAGTTTAATAAAATATGTTGATCCATTTATTGGCTCAGGTGGGCACGGTCATGTATTCGTTGGAGCAACCGTTCCTTTTGGAGGAGTTCAAGTCGGACCAACTAACTTTAATAAAGGATGGGATTGGTCTTCTTCATATCACCACACAGATAGCATAGTTAAGGGTTTTTGTCATTTAAATTTAAGTGGTACAGGAATGTCAGATTTAGGTGAATTAACAATAATGCCTGCAACAGGTAAGTTGAAATATAATGCTGGAAATCAAGACAATCATATGTCTGGATACTCGTCCCTATACAGAAAAAATAAAGAGATTAATACAGTGGGTTATTATAAGGTAGAGCTAGAAAGATATGATATTGACGTTGAATTAACAGCATCAGAAAGAGTAGGGTTTCATAGGTATACATATCCATCTTCTGATAATTCAAGAGTAATAATTGATTTAGGTGAAGGGAGTGCAGATAGGCCTACTGAAACATATCTAACAAAAATTAATGACACAACTTTTCAAGGACATAGATTCTCCTCTGGATGGGCTTCTGACCAAAGAGAGTATTTTACTTTAATATTATCTAAACCAGTTAAAGATTTTATTATCTATGATGGAGACAAAAAGCATAACTCTAATGAACTAAAAGGAACTTATGTTAAAGGGTTTTTAGAGTTTGAAACTGAAAAAAATGAAGAAATATACGTAAAAATGGGAGTTTCCACAGTTAGTTCTGAAAATGCTCTTGAAAATCTAATTTTTGAGATTCCTCATTGGAACTTTGAAAAAGTAAAAAAGGAAGCTGAAAACAAATGGAATCAAGAACTTTCAAAAATTGCAATAACAACCGATGATTTGAAAAAGAAAAGAGTTTTTTATACCGCCATGTATCACACAATGATTGCCCCTAATTTATATCAAGATGTAAATGGTGAATATAGAGGGACGGATAAGGTAGTATACAAAGACACCTCTTTTACTAATTATACTTTGTTCTCTTTGTGGGATACTTATAGAGCGGCACATCCATTATACACAATTACTCATCCTGAAAGAGTTAGCGATATGGTTAAGTCGATGTTGAAAATCTTTGACCATCAAGGTAAATTACCTATATGGCATTTGAGGGGAAATGAAACAAATACTATGCCTGGATACAGCGGTATTCCAGTTGTAATTGATGCTTCTTTAAAAGGATTTGAGGGAATTGATCTGGAAGAGGTTTTTCGTGCTGTTAAAGCAAGCGCAACTGGAGATTTCGAACCAGGTGTAAAAAAATTAATGGAAAAAGGATACATACCCGGAGATTATATGGTTGAATCTGTAGCTAGTTCTATGGAATATGCTATTGCAGATTGGGCAATTGCACAACTTGCAAAAAAATTAAATAAACAAGAAGATTATGAATATTTTTTAAATAGATCCAAGGCTTATAGAGAATATTTTGACCCTGAAACTAGATTTATGAGAGGCAAACTTTCCGATGGGAGCTGGAGAACTCCATTTAATCCAATTTCTGCACAGCATCGTGTAAATGATTATTGTGAAGGAAATGCATGGCAATATTTATGGCTTGTACCACAAGACCCAGAAGGGCTTATAGAATTACTTGGCGGAGATAAAAAATACACAGAAAAGCTAGATGAACTATTTAGTATGTCATCAGAATTAGGTGAAGAGGCTTCCATGGATATAACAGGATTAATTGGACAATATGCACATGGAAATGAGCCGAGTCATCATACAACCTATATGTATGCTTATTCAGGTGAGCCATATAAAATTGCAGATAAAGTAAGGTATATAAATAACGAACTCTACACTGACAAGCCAGATGGTTTATCTGGAAATGAAGATTGTGGGCAAATGTCTGCGTGGCATATATTTTCTTCACTAGGTTTTTACCCAGTTAATCCTTCTAATGGAGCTTATGTGTTTGGCTCTCCTTTATTTGATGAGGCCACAATTGGGTTACCCGAAAATAAAAGATTTACAATAATTGCAAATGAAAACAGTGATGACAATATTTATATTCAATCTGTAGAGTTAAATGGGAAAGAGTATAAATACTCATACATAACTCATAAGGATATTATGCAAGGAGGAGAGTTAGTTTTTAATATGGGACCTAATCCAAATTTAAATTTTGGAAAAGAAAAAAAATATAGACCACAATCAATTGTATACTAAACATCAATCCAATGAAAAAAAATAGTATACTTTTAACATCTTTGTTTTTAATTTATTGTAATTGTATTGTTTTATCACAGGAGGATTTCACCCAGTTTGTTAATCCTCTTATAGGTTCAGATTCCTCTCATGAATTATCTAATGGGAATACTTACCCTGCGATTGCACTACCTTGGGGAATGAATTTCTGGACTCCTCAAACAGGTAAAATGGGAGATGGGTGGATATATACCCATAAAAACACTGGGTTAGTTGGACTAAGACAGACACACCAACCAAGTCCATGGATAAATGATTATGGCGCTTTTTCTATTATGCCAATTACTGGGAAACTAAGAGTGTTAGAGGGTGATCGAAGGTCGGATTTTAATAACATAGAAGTGTTACCTCATTATTATAAAGTCAAACTAATAGACTCTAAAACCACAGTCGAACTAACCCCAACTAAAAGGTCAGCTCACTTTAAAATTGAATTTCCAAAAAATGTTGAATCCCATTTAATCATCGATGCTTTTTTTAAAAACTCAACAATTAAAGTTTTACCAGATGAAAATAAAATAATAGGTATATCAAAAAATAATTCAGGAGGTGTACCAGAAAACTTTTCAAATTATTTTATTATTGAGTTTAATACCCCTTTTGATGAGTTTGGAACATGGGACGGAAAAGGAAAAATATTTTCTGAAAAGGAACTCACGGGGGAGCATGTTGGAAGTTATGTTAGTTTTTTAAATAAAGACAATACTGTTGTAGAAGCTAGAATATCGTCTTCATTTATTAGTCACGAGCAAGCTCAAATTAATTTAAATAGAGAAATTCCTAGCTCACAATCTTTTGAAAAAACGAAAGAACTCGCTAAAATGTCTTGGAATAATGAATTATCTAAAATCAAAATAAAACCAGCTATTGACCAAAGTTATAATAAAGAAGGTTATTTCAAAGCTCATGAAATAGCAAAATCAAATGTCATAAAATTCTATTCAAGTTTTTATAGAACCCTTCTTTTCCCGAGAGAGTTTCATGAATATAATAGTAAAGGAGAGCAAGTTCATTATAGTCCTTACAACGGTAAAATAGAAAAGGGACCTTTATATACTGATAATGGTTTTTGGGACACATTTAGAGCAGTCTTTCCATTTTACACTTTGATGTATCCAGAAAAACTAGGAGAAATATTACAGGGAATTATGGTTAACCCATATAAAGAAAGTGGTTGGCTACCAGAATGGTCTAGTCCAGGTCATAGAGATTGTATGATTGGGTCAAACTCAGCTTCTATTATAGCCGAGGCATATTTAAAAGGAATTACAAATTTTGATATTGAAACTGCCTATGAGGGAATATTAAATAGCTCTAAAAATGAAGGCCCTTTAAGTTCAGTTGGAAGAAAAGGTGTTAAAGAATATAATTCTTTGGGCTACATTCCCTTTGACACTTCAATTAACGAAAGTGTTGCTAGAACTTTAGAGTATGCATATAACGATTATTGCATTTGGAAATTAGCTGAAAAATTAGATAGACCCGAAGAAGAAGTTGCGCTATTTAAAAACAGATCTTTTAATTATAAAAATGTATTTGATGTCTCTACAAACTTTATGAGAGGAAAATCTTCTAACGGAGATTTTGAAAACCCATTTAGTCCAGATAAATGGGGTGGAGTTTTTACTGAAGGCAGTGCATGGCATTATACATGGTCTGTTTTACATGACCCACAAGGTTTAATTAACTTAATGGGTGGAAGAGAGAATTACGTGAGAAAAATGGATCAAATATTCACATCTGACCCTAGTTCAGATTATAGTTATTATGGATTTAAAATTCATGAAATATTGGAAATGGAGTTAGGGGGGATGGGTCAGTACGCACACGGTAATCAACCAGTACAGCACGCAATATACCTCTATAATTATGCACAAGAGCCTTGGAAAACACAAGAAAAAGTGAGGTATGTAATGGATAATCTATACGGGCCAGGTGCTGATGGGTATTGTGGAGATGAAGATAATGGGCAAACATCCGCATGGTTTGTGTTTTCATCACTTGGGTTTTACCCGGTAGCTCCGGTAACTGGACAATATGTTATAGGAAGCCCACTTTTTGAGGAAGTTACTATAGAATTAAGTAATGGTAAAGAGTTAAAAATTAATGCTAAAAACAATAGTGCTAAAAATGTATTCATAAAAGAATTTAAGCTTAATCAATTAAATTCTAATAATAATTGGATTGATCATGCCGATTTGAGAAAGGGTGGCGTTATTGATTTTAACATGTCAAATAAGCCTAACTTAAATTGGGGGTCAGAAAAAAAATCTGTACCATACTCTATGTCAAATGAGGAGTAATTTTCTATATTTACTTAGAAAAAATTAATGATGGAAAGTAAAGATGCTAATGGAAATTTTCTTAACGATGGAGACACTGTTATTTTAATAAAAGATTTAAAAGTTAAAGGAACATCAATCACCATTAAAAGAGGAACTTCAATTAAAAACATTAGTTTAACTAATGCGCCTGGAGAAATAGATTGCAGATTTAAAAAAATCAAAGGATTAGTTTTAAAAACAGAATTCGTAAAAAAAAATTAAGAAGATGAAACACCTTAGTTATAGAAGTGGGAACCCAGCTTTAAACTCAAAAGCATTTACAAGTGCCCCCAATCGTCGAGGAGCAGAACTAAATGACGTAATGACTATTAAAGGGACTGTAGATAAAACAGCAATGGGACTATTCTTATTGATTTTTTCTGGCTATTATAGCTTCAATCCTGAGATGACCTACCTTATACCTGTAGGAGTATTTGGAGGATTAATTGTGGCTATTATTACAATTTTTAAAAAAGAATGGTCACCATATACAGTACCCTTATATGCTATTTTAGAAGGCTTAGCTCTTGGGTCAATTTCTTATATGTTTAACGAATCTTATGAAGGAATTGTTGTACAAGCAATTGGGTTAACTTTAGGGATCTTAATTTCTTTATTATTAGCTTATAGATCAGGGATAATAAAAGCTACTGAAAACTTTAAATTAGGAGTTTTTGCTGCAACAGGAGGAATATTTTTACTTTATTTTGTAAGCTTTATAATGAGTTTTTTTGGTTCTGGAATTTCAGTTTTGGATCCATCAAACAGCTCGCTTATGAGTATAGGTATTAGTTTATTTATTGTTGTTATAGCTTCTCTAAATTTGGTAATTGATTTTGATTTTATCGAAGAGGGTGCTGAAAAAGGAGCACCTAAATATATGGAGTGGTATGGTGCTTTTGGACTTTTAGTAACTTTGGTATGGCTATATTTAGAAATACTTAAACTATTGTCTAAACTTCGAAGTAGGTAGTTTTATATTTTTGAAATAAGATTAGGGATTTCAAGTAAATCTAAAGTAACTGCCAGTCCGAACACTTCTCTTAGCTGTACTCTTTTTATTGCATTATCATCGTACATACACTGTATAATTAAACTCGTGGATAAATAATTATTCACTTTCATAAATGCTGATATAGTATAATCGATATCAATATTTTCAGCATTTTGAAGATAATCTGAGTACAAACTTAATCTTTGCTCAAGAATCACATTCTCTATTAATTCAAATTTGTAAAATCCAGTTAACGAGGCACCTAGTTCAAATCTAAAATTATTACCTTTTGATATACCGAAATACTCCTCTCCTTCTTCAAGATTTGTTGTAAATTTTCTATTTGCAATAATCAATCTACCTGTAACTGGAGCCATATTTACCCAAAAGTCATTATTTTTTTTCCAATAGACACCAACACCTAATTGAAGATAAGCTGGAGAAAAGAATCTAGTTGTTTCAACCCTATCCTCTAACCCACTACTACTTGTTGAATATTTATGCCCTTTAGAAAATTGAGTTTTAAAATTCACAAAACTCGAGTAACTTAATTCTTTTGTGAAATTTTTCCCAACCAATGAATTAACCTCTATTCTGTCATCTGTTTTTTTTGCAAATTTACTGTCACTATTTTTATTAATTCCAAAGGCTCCTATCATTTTAGTATCCCATGACCAACCATTTCTGTTATAATTTAAATTATAATCAAGAGCTAGTGCCCCTGCAATACTGTTTTCTCCTCCAGACGTCCAATTACTAAATGCGGTTTGATTTACTAAAAAAGTAACCTTACCTGACTTGTTCCACCCTTCTTGTTTAAGAGAATCTATAAGTACTGTCTGCGAAAATGAATTAATTGTTACTAATATATTTAATAATAATAATATTTTATTCATTTCTTTTTTTTTAATATTACAGGTCTAATAGATTTTGTAAATTTAATAATATTAAAATTTTAAACCATGAATAGATTAATAATTTCTTTCTTACTCTTGTGCTTAATGAGCTGCAGCTCAAACACTAATAATAATATAACGGAAGAGCAAGCAATTTCAGTTCTAAAAGAATTTTTTAATGCAATTGATATAGACAACCTTGGTAATAAGTTAGTATACGACCATGTAACCAAAGATTTTGTTATTTATGAGATGGGAGAAAAGTATGATCTAGGCTCATTCTTAAATGTTATAAAAACACATTTTAAAAAAGGGTATGTTTCAACCGATTGGAGTTTATATGACTTTAAAGTAAGTATTGACAACAATACCGCTCATATAAGTTATTTCAATAAAGGCAAGTTTGTTTTCATTGAAAACGGTGTCAAGAAAGAGGAAAATATTCTATGGATGGAAAGCGTGTATATGAAATATGAAGAAGAAAAATTGAAGTTGAGTTTTTTACAATCAGATGATATTTCAAGAGAGGTTATTGAAATACAAAGCAAATAGCTAACGATAAATCTAATTTGATTACTAGTTTACAGACAATTAATATGAAGTTTTTTTTTAAATTTTCTTTCTTTCTTTTTCTTTTTTATAATTGTAGTAATCAAAATGATAATATTGTAGAAATAAGCAAAAATTGGGAATTTAAAAACAATGTAGATTCTCTTTGGTTAGAAGCCTCCGTTCCTGGCAATGTTCATATGGACTTACTAAGTAATGAACTAATTGAAGACCCATTTTATAGACTTAATGAGCATGAACTTCAATGGATAGACAAGACTGATTGGGAGTACAAGACCGAATTTGATCTATCAAAAAAGAATGTCAACAGTCATTTTATCGGATTAGAGTTGCAAGGTATTGATACTTATTCGTCAATTTATTTAAATGATTCATTAATTGCAACTACAGACAATATGTTTGTTGGTAAAACTGTAGATATTAAAAAATATTCTAAAGTTGGTAAGAATAATCTTTATGTTAAGTTATTCTCCCCTATTAACCAAGGAGTTATACTTCATGACAGTCTTGGCTATGATATTTCTTCTTTTAATGCCAATGATTTAGCAGAAATAGGAAAGGTAGAAGAGAACAAGAGGGTTAGTGTTTTTACCAGAAAAGCCCCTTATCATTATGGCTGGGATTGGGGTCCGAGATTAGTTACCAGTGGTATTTGGAAGCCAATTAATTTAAAAACATGGAATTATTTTAATATTCAAGATTTGTATGTTAGACAACTGAGTCTGACTGAAAATGCAAATTTAGTTGCTGAAATTGAATTAGAATCTTCTTTAGAAATAGATGAAATGATTTCAGAAATATATGTAAATAATCAAAAAATATCTACAGATCTTATTTATGTAAATAAAGGCACAAACAAGATAAAAATACCGTTTATAATAAAAAACCATGAACTATGGTGGCCTAACGGTATGGGCAATCAAACAATGTATGATATTAAAGTTAAGCTAAAATCAAATAACAACTTCACAACAACTTCTAAGAAGATTGGACTTAGAGAAATAGACTTAGTTACGTCTAAAGATAGTATTGGTAATAATTTTTACTTTGAAGTAAATAACAAACCTGTATTTATGAAAGGGGTAAATTACATCCCACAAGATATTTTTTTAAATAGAGTTACTGATGATAAGTATGAAGAATTATTGGAGGCTGCAGTGGATGCTAATATGAATATGATAAGAGTTTGGGGCGGAGGTATTTATGAGAAAGAAATATTTTATAATATTTGTGATGAAAAAGGGCTACTGGTTTGGCAAGACTTTATGTTTGCGTGCGCTATGTATCCAGGGGATGAAGATTTTTTAAAGTCTGTTGAACAAGAAGCAGAGTATAACATAAAAAGACTTAGAGGGCACCCATCAATTGCATTATGGTGTGGAAATAACGAAGTTAGATCAGCTTGGAAAAATTGGGGTTGGGAAAAAGATGTAATTAAAAATCAATCTATTGAAGTAGCGAGTGAAATCAGCAAAGCTTATGACGATGTGTTTCATAAAATCTTGCCTAAAGTTGTTAAAAAATTAGATAGTAGCACGAATTATTGGCCTTCCTCTCCTGGAAGCTCTCTTTCTGGGGGAACAGAATCGTACACTAGTGGAGATGCACATTATTGGGGAGTTTGGTGGGGAAAAGAAGATTTTGAATCTTATAACCAAAAGGTCCCTAGATTCATGTCCGAATTTGGATTTCAGTCTTTCCCAGAGTTTTCAAGTGTGGATAAATATACAAATGAAAACGATTATAGTATATATTCCGAAGTAATGAAATCTCATCAAAGATCAAGCATTGGAAATAGTACAATTGAAGACTATATGTTTAGGTATTATAATAAACCAAATAGTTTTGCAGGATATTTATATGTTAGTCAAATCTTGCAAGCCTATGGTGTTTCAATGGGGATGGAATCTCACAGAAGAAATAAAAGTTATTCCATGGGTAGTCTATACTGGCAATTAAATGATTGTTGGCCAGTAGCATCTTGGTCGAGTATTGATTATTACGGAAAATGGAAAGCTCTTCATTATTCTACAAAAAAAGCATTTCAGCCAGTTTTGATTAGTTTTTTCAAGTCAGATAAGGAAATTGAGGTGCATTTAATTTCAGATTTATTAGAGTCTAAAAAAGTTGATCTAAATCTTAAAGTTCTAAGTTTTAATGGGGAAATACTACATCAAAGGAATAAAAATCATCTGCTACAGGCAGATTCAACATTTAAAATAGACAGCCTTTCTATCGCCTGGATAAAAAGTAATTTTGATTCTAACAATAGCTTAGTAATAGCTACTTTATCAGATAAGGAAAAAGAAATATCTAGTAACATATATTATTTATCAGAATTCAAGGATTTAAAATTAAGTAAGCCACGTATAGAATATCAAATTAGAGAATTAGTTGATAAATTTGAAATAAGTTTAAAATCTGAAAATCTAGTGAAGAATGTTTTTGTAGACATTGGTTCAAAGCATAATTTTTCTGATAATTATTTTGATATGATACCTGGAAAAGAGTATAAAATATCAATAAAAAAAGATCTGAACAGCAGGATCAGTGAATTGAAGAGTAAAATAAAACTCCTTAGTCTGTACGACACATATTAAATACTGGAAATCGTTTTAATGAAATCTATTGGTCTTTGCCAATTTGTATTTTTACTTTTACTTTCTAAAACACCTAACAAGTTCATTCTGTTTTCAACCAATGCAATTAAATTCCCTATTTTGAAATCTTGAATCAATCTATTTTCTACTTCATTAATTTGATTTCTTAATGGATTTTCTATATCAAAGACGACTTCTTGTCCATCGTTTTTTCCTACAAGAATATTTCTAACATTTTGTGAAATCTCCAAATCGTCTATATAATTAACATACAATGTATTTGCCATTTTGTAATTGCATCCAAGCAATTTTTTAATTTTCTTTTGATAAATATTCCATAAGTTTTTATGTTTTTTAATTTCTTTACTTACATCAAGATTAAAAACCTCATATGGGTTATTGTAAGGAGCTAACACCTCAGGATTCTTTTCGAAATGTGTGTAATACAATGATGTTTTAAGAATGTTTATTAGATTAAATATATTTTCTTCAAATCGAACAAACCGTTTAATCCCCTTAGAGATATAATAGATATATTTATCCTTGTTATTTATCATTATAGAGTGATCAAGCTCTTTGTATTTAACCATGTCGATAGGTTTCATTCCTTTAAAAATTATCATTATAACAAATAATGTTATAGCCTGTAAGTCATAAATACTTTCTGCATTAGATATTCCCTGTTCTATATTTACAAATTTTTTCCTATTCCTATTTATTTTTTTATGGCTCTCTTTTTCTATGAGATCGTTTCTAAAAATATTTTTATTTGGAAGTAAATTATTTGAGTAGGCTTTGTTTACTAAAACTTTTATTTTTTTAATATATGAGTTTATTGAAGATAATTTGAGGCCACTAAATAACATGTTTGTTTTAAACAATAATAAATTAGCTTCGTTTAAATCCTTTAAATAAATAGTTCTATTCAAGCCAAGGTGTTTGCTGTAAACCCCAATGGTATTTAAATAATCGTTTTTTGTAAATATGGATAGATGAGTAAAGTTTTCATGTATAAAACTCTTTATTGATATTATCTCTACCCCCTTGCTTAAAAACCCTTCACAATCTAACAAACTCCATTCTTCAGAATCATAATTTTCAAGTGCTTGAGATGCTTTTTCTCTTAGTTTTTGTAATAAAATGTTTTTTGAAATATAATTTACGTCGCTCTTTTCAACTTCAACTTTACTAGAATTAACCGCTCTTACATATAGTTCCGATTTAATTTTCTTTCTATAGTTTGTAGCAGATATATCAAAATACACGTTTGATAAGCTATTTTTATCAATGTATCTTGATATTTTTAATGTTATATTCATTTATTGTAGTATTTAACCTATTTATTTACAACAAATTAAAATTTTAACAGATAAAATTAAATAATTGTTCTATCTAAAACTTTAATTTAAGTAAAGTGATTAATATACTAAAAAAATAACACACTATGAATATAGTGTGTTATTTTTTTATAAACTACAGCTCATATCACTCCCGCAACATTGGGGTGATTTGATTTTACCCTTACATTTTGGACAGCTTGAAACCTGAACTTTACCTCCATCATCTAATGATATATGACCATTTACCAAAGGTTCATTGCATTTTGCACAGCTAGCATTTACCGCCATCCCACAACTTTCACATTTATATGTTTCCATTTTTTATTTTTTTAATGAATTGTAATCTAAGAAATAATTGATTCTAATTGACAATTGATGACCAATATTATTATTAAATAAATCTTCTAAACTTTCACCATAAGATATTAATGAGTTATCATCATTATTAAATATTTGATTTCTATACAGTACTGTGGCTGTACTGCCAGGAGCAAACCTCCAGTTGTATGCTAGATCTAAATTCCAAATATTAAAATTTGTATTTGGGTTTTCATCTAGCGGATAGTCATCGATAAACAATCCAATACCATTTCCTTGAAGTGCATAATAGCTTTTATAATGTACGCTACTCCAGTAATTCCTTATTTCAAGTGCAATTCCCTTATATGAATCAAAATTATAATTTAATTCAAACATCGCTTGATTTACCTTTACATCTCTTATTCCTAAAATAACCCTCTCATCCTCACTTCCAGCATAGCCTAAATTATCTTTTTCGAAAGAAATTCCAATTCCAGAATTAAGATTCAATCTGTCAGAAATTTTATAGTCAACTCCGAATGCCGATCCTAATTTACTATTCTTTTCTCCATAGAATTCATCAACACTTATATGTCCGCCAATTTTAACTCCGTATACTAAATCTTTTGTGTTATCAGTATCCAAATCATATTGAAAACTAATCTCTTTAGGTTTTAATACAAACAGTCCGTCAACTCTAGGTTCAAAAAAATCTTTATTTAATGTTCTGTATTCGATTTCTATTCTATGTCTATACAGTTTTTTAGTCTCAAAAAATAAATCTAGATCATAATTGTTATTTCTTTTTACACTTGGCCTAAACCTTCTTCCGTGTCTTAGCCCTAGTTTTATTTCTAACTGATTAAAATAATTTGAAGGATTAAAAATTTTGTAAGATATATTAGCAAAAATATTCTGATTATTATACCATCGTGATATTCCTAAATCATCTTGATTATAGTTTTCATCTGTAGTCCATACCCCTGTCATCCACCTAAAATTTCCCTTTGTCTTATTTATTTTAAATGAGGATTTATATCCATCATTTTTGGTCCCATTTTCTAAGATTTCACTTCTTAAAATAGAGCCCTCAAACCTGTAGTTATTCTGTCTAGTTTTTAAATCAAAAAGGAGAGCTGAAACATTTGCATTCCTATATTCTTTTGCTCTTTTAACATTAGTATTTAAAAACGTAATGGAAGAGTTGTTGTTTATTTGTTGATCAAAGACTAAAACATTATAGTTTGTTAATGGCTCCAGCACAACCACTCTAGACTCTTGATTCAACGTATCTTGTAATGTTGCTATAGACTTTTTTGTTATAGCATTAAAAACCCCTATACCAAGGTTATTCTCGGTTCTTCCTGATATTTTTATAGCATTAATTAAATCAATTGTGTTATCAGAACTTATTACTGTTTCATCTTCTTCTAAAAAATCTTCTACGTTATTATTTAAATCCCCACCAATTCTTCTACTATAAAAGACCCCTCCTCTATTAAACAACTCAGTTCCTTCTGTGAAAAATGCTCTTTTCTCATCAAATTCTTGTTCAAATGGGCTTAAGTTTAATTCTACATCATCAAATTTTACTTGCCCAAAATCTGGAATCAATGTTGCATCAATCGTAAATGCTTCATTTATCCCATATTTTATATCCATTCCTGCAGATATACCTGTACCTGTATTACCTTCGTAAATCTCGGAATTAAATTGACTGTATGGATAAAAAAATAACCTAGTAGGTGGGTCTATTTTTTGTATTCCATCGATCACACCCATATACTCACTTGCAGTACCAACAGACCTGTCAATAAAGTTCCAAGCATATGTTTCATTTAAATTAAATATTCTTCTGAAAAAATTTACACCCCAGTTTTGAATATCTTTTTTTGGAAACCTTAGTGCGCTATATGGAATTTTAAATTCTGCATTCCATCCAGTTTTATCAAATGAAATTTTCGCATCAAAGACTACGTCGTAATTTCCGTCATTATCTGAAAAATCACCAACTGTTTTCATATCAGAGATAGTCCCTGCACTTGTAATCACAAAACTAGTATAATTTACCCCATCATCATACGGGCTTATACTTACCATTATGAAATCAGTCTTATTCATATAAAACTCATCTCTTTGACTAACCTCCTTAGCTATATTCTTATAATCTGGATCAAGCATTTTAGCACCAAAATAAACAGCTTCATCATCATAGATAATTTTCACTTGTGTTGCATGTGTATCTCTAGCTGGCCCAATATTGGATGGCCTGTACATAGTGAAATCTGAATTGATTACTGCTCCATTCCACACACTATCATCAAGAACTCCATCTATTACAGGAGGTGATGACACTCTTTCAGCCAATGCAATTTTTCTATCTTGGGAATACAGGGAAAAATTAACTAACAGAATTAGTATAAGTTTAGATGCTAAATAGTTTTTCATTGATAATTATAATAAAAAAACAAATATCACCAATTAATTATTGGATTTTTAAAATTTTTTGTTAAAAATTTAACTACATTAAAAAATAATCTATAAAAATTATATTATGAAAAATCTTATTTACTTTACTTTTTTATCTTTTGCTTTTTATTCTTGTAATCCAAATGCAGAATCGATGAAAACTTTTGAAAAAAATTCTAAAACTATTGATGCTCTTTTCACCAGCTTTGCAAATGAATCTGTTGATTATTCTCATTTTGCTGATGACGTAGTTTTTAAAGGGACTCTTGTTGGTTCTGCAGATTCATTACGTTTGTCTGATATCAAACTAGCACATCAGGATTTTTTTGCTAAGTATGACGCTAAGTACTTAACTCCTTTAAATTTTTTAACAGGAGTTAATGCTGACACAGGTGTTACTGATGGATCCGTTAGACTGTACTACGATTTAGAAGTAACTCTTCTTGGTGCTGAAACAGTGGAGCCTAATTCTGTTGTTATATCAGTTTATGAATCGTTTGATTTCAATGAAGAAGGGAAGATATTGTATGCCCAGTGGTATTCTGACTGGACAGGCTCATTAGCTTCTTTACAACAGTAGTAGATAAAACATAACTATATAAAAAAGTCCAAAACAAGTGTTTGGACTTTTTTATTTGCTTTTATTTTTAAGACCTACTTAGGGTTATATATTTTTATTGCTTCTTTATAAACTTTACTTTTATCCAAACTCATTTTTTTAGTTTTGAATTTAGAATATAAATCCATCTGATCGTTGTAGTGATTAGAGTTTGGGTTATCACTAGACCCATATGAAATAACAGTCTCAACTTCTACCTTTCCATCTTTAAACTTAACTAGTGAAATATAGGATTCACCATGTGTAATTTTAATTTTCCCATCTTCATAATTAACCCCCTTCATGGCGGTTATCACATCAGGCAATCCAAATATTCCAATTTCTTTTTCACCTCTTACTAGTTTTTGAAAATGGCCTAGCTCTATATTAACAGTTCCAAAGAATTTTATCAAATATTCTTTAGTACTTGATATTAATTCAATTATTTCAACTTCACTAAATATTTTTTTATTTGTTACCCCCTTAAACTTATCTATTAGCAAATAGTATAAAATCGCATAATTAGCCGCCCCTACAGAAGTAGAGTTTGTCGACATGTCCCATTTTTGAATATTTAATATTACATCTGATATCTCGGGATATTCTTTAGCGTTTATCTCCCAAATTGTGTTTATGTCTAAAAAGTTATAATTTAATGGTCTGGGGAGTTTATTGTCATATTTAATTTCTTTAAAATCTTCATAATTGATAGACTCATAGGAGTTTATTAAATTTATAATCCTAGTACTCCTATTATTATCATACGTTTCGAAGTTCATTGTTTTCGAAAAATCTTCTTCTTTTGGGTTTTCATTACCGCCAGTTGATTTAAAGGGTGAATGATTTGCATTATATATAAATCCAGATGTTGGATTAACAACTTGAGGAAGGTCTTTTATATCAAAATACTCTTCCCATAAATTTTCACTTCTACTGCCATCAACTATTTTAGTCCAATCAGTATTTTCATTACGAATAGGGATAATCCCATTTGATATATAAAATATAGTATCATTTTTGTCTGCATAACCTATGTTATAACCTGGAATTGACTTCATGTTTAACACACTATAAAATTCATCAAATGATTTTGCTTTATTCATTCTCCACCATTGCTCTAGTGCTTTAATATTATACAAACTTGGCGTTCTGACTGAGTAATAACCTGATTTGTTTTTTAATGTAGGCCCAAAAATACTTTTATAGTATTTTTTATTAATATTAATATTAATACCTAGAATTCTATATTTCAACTTTGCTTTATATACTTCTAGCGGATGCTCTTTCCCATCTACTAAATATATATTCTTTTTGGAGTCATGCATTTTTAATTTAAACAGATCTGCTTTATCTGGATAATTCACTGTATGTGTCCAAGCTAAATTTTCATTCACACCTGTTAAAACACATGGAGCACCAGCAAATGTTGCACCTAAAATATTTGTACCCTCTTCACTATTTAAATGTACTTCGTACCAAGAATTTGGCCCATCTAAAGGCTGGTGCGTATTTATTGCAAGGTATGTTTCGTGATTTTTAGTTTTATTATTATTAAAAGCAAAAGTGTTAGAACCCTGAATATCTTCATTAATCCCAAGATTTGATAAATCTACCGTATTATTTGAAATGATTTTACTTACTAGCTTATCGGCGCCATTAGAAATGAAAAGTTGTAAAAAAGAATAGTGAAGCATTTTTCTTGGAGTAATCGGAAATAGCTCTTTAGCCAATACCTTTTCAGGGTTCAATTTTGCAAATCGATTAATTCCCTGACTATAGCCCTCAAGAATGTTTACAAAGTCAACAGAAAGCGTGTTGAATAATTTATCTACTGTTTTTTTTGATTCAATGAATTCAGTCAGAAAATCAACAATTATTCCGTCATTTCTCAGATATTTACTTAACATCCCATTCCCAGCTAAATATGCTTTCTGAATGGTCATAAAATCATCTTCACTATGTGCCCAAGCTAATCCATAGGCTGTATCTGCATCAGTTTTTCCATATATATGCGGAACGCCATAGTAATCTCTAACAATTTCAATGTTAAGTGGGTTTATTTGTGCATACGAGCTAGAAAGGGAAATAATAAAAAGTATAATTTTGTACATAATTGCTATTTAGGGTATTTTTTTTTCAATAAAATTTGAATTTGGATTCATGATCTCTGAAAAGATATCTTCTAACACTATCTTATAATTAATTAACAAATCTTCAGATATAGTTGTATCATTATCAAATCTTGTACCAAAGTTAAATTTTAATAATCCAGACTTTAAGTTTTTAAATGAAATAATACCTGCTTCAATTGGTAAATCTATTTTATTTGTTTTTTTGTAGGCGTATGCATAAAAAAGTAATTGAAACCAGCTTTTCATTTTTTCATAATCATAATCAAAATCATCCCATCCTGAAATATTCAATTCTCTTTTTTCTGTTTTTTTACCGGTCTTATAATCAATTATTCGTAAAGTTCCATTTAATATGTCAATTCTGTCAATTTGGCCCTTTAAATTTATTTCATTTTCTAACTTTTCACTCTCAAATTTTATATTAAAATCTTCTTCCACCCCAATAATTTGAATACTATCTCCTTGCTTAATAGATTTAATCTCACTTTTAATAAATTCTGAAACATATTTTATAGCTACTTCAAGAATTATTAAATTTTTACCTGTTTTGAACTGCCCGTTTTTATAATTTAATTCCAACTGTAATTTAACAGTCTTCTTAAGTTTCGTCAATTGATCTTCTAAATAATCAATTGATAGCATTTTATTTATTAATGGCGTGTATATGTATTTCAAGGATTCATGTATCACTGTTCCAAGAGTGTTGGATTCAATAGTTTCTTCTACCTTCTTTTCATCTTTTATTTTTAATATTTTTTTATAATAAAAGTTTAAAGGGTCTCTAATATATGATAAAACTGAGGATACAGAAAACCCATCCTTTGATAGAAGGATTAGCTCATTAATAACATCCTCTGTTTTAATTATCTCAATTAATTTTTCTTCATTTTTCGGTGTATGCGAACTTACTATTTTATTATTAATTTCATGAATTCCCTCAAATTCTATCTGTCTTATAAATCTACTTTTCTCTCCACCATTTAGAGAATTAGGCTCTGTATTGTAAAGTAAGTATACGTTCTTTGCTCGTTGAATTAGCCTATAAAAGTGATAGGAATAAATAGCGTCTTGTTCTTTGAAAGTAGGGATGTTGTTATCTACTTTTACATCAAAAGGAATAAACGAATTTTCAATATTCCCAGAAGGCAGTATTCCTTCATTTACTGAGCTAATTATAACAGTTTCAAAATCTAAAACCCTAGATTCTAAGAGTCCCATTATTTGTATTTTTGAAAAGGACTCACTATTAAATTTTAACCTTTCATTTTTCACAATGTCCTGAAATAGATCAAATAACAGTTTAATTGAATTAATAAACTTAAATCTCTTTTTAAGAATATGTAGTTCGTTAAATATTTCATTAAACCTATATAAATGTTCTACAGTTAGTATTTCATCTTTGTCTTCAACTAAAAGATTGTCTCTAATTATTATAATTAACTCTTTACAATTAATTATAGCACTTTCACTATCATTAGACCAGTCTTTAAAAATTAGTAAAATCAAATCTCTATTGATATTTACATTTGTAATTATAAATTCTAAGCTAACATTTATAACATTTCCATTATTTATTTTATCAATAATTTTATCTGAATAATTAACCCCATTCTGGTCGAATAAGGGTTTAATTAATTCATGAGATAATATTGACACTACTTCTTTATAATAAAAAGTGGTTTTACTATTTATATGGAGCTTAAATATTTTATAAATCAAGGAGCTTACAGGGCTAGAGAAAAGCGGAAACCCCATAGTTATATTCACATCTTCTACTCCTTTAGGCAATGAGTTAAGCATTGGAATTAATAAAGACTCATCACCCAATATAATTGCTGTATTTTTTAATGTTTTAATATTCTCTTGAATTATCTCGCCGATATACTTTGCTTGACCGATATTTTTTGATACTCCTACTGCGTGAATATTTTTTTTAGAAGAGTAGTTATCATTAATCCAATTTATTTCTCTATCCTTATAATAAGACCATTTATTTCTATATTTATTTATAAAAAATGCAGAATTATTAAAAGAAGAGTTAATAGAAATTTTATCTATGTCCCAGTAAATTTCACTAATTGTATTTTTTAAAAATTCTTGAATAATTAAGGATTCAATTCTATTTAGCGCGTTGAATCCAATAAAAACGAAGCTCTTTTCACTATTGTTTTGAATATAACTAGAAGTGTTATTTAGAGCCCTTTTTTCCAAAATTCCTTGGTATCCTGAATTGATGTTTAACAGATGTTCATAGAATTTATTATAATATATTTTAATATTACTCCAAAAATATAAATGTCTTTTTACAAGTTCACTAGGATTTGGATCTAAGGACCAGTGATCCATTTCTTTAACTGCCTTTAGGTAATCGAAGACCTGGTTTGTATCCGTTATTTCTTTGTCAATTATATTAAAATCCTGAATTAATGTTCTGCTCCATTTTATAAAGTCTTCAAAACCCTCCTGTTTATTTTCAGGAGTATTTTTTAAATACACACTATAGAATTCAAATATCAATTCTGTGTTAGTGAGAAGTTTTAACTCAGACAAACTTTCTATGAATTCCTCTATGCTTACAATTTTAGGAGAAAAAATTGTTTGAGAAATTATTTGTGAAAGGTTCTTTTTTAAATGATAGCCTGATCTTTTATTTGGAAGAATAAATACACACTTAGAGAAATCTGTATTTTTATTTTTTAAATCTAATAAAACTTTTTTTATAAAACTCTCCATTTCATAAAAATAAAAAACGCTTCTTATATAAGAAGCGTTTTTTTAATATATAATTCTAAAAGAATTTTAAAACAATAGTCTTTATTTAACTAGAATAATTTCTACTCTTCTATTGTTAGCTCTTCCAGCCATTGTATTGTTTGTATCGATTGGCTTAGATTCACCAAATCCTGTTGCTGTTAACCTAGAAGCAGCTATGCTACTTTTAGTTAAGTAATCCACTACAGCAGCAGCTCTTTTATCAGATATCTTTTGGTTTACCTTAGTAGACCCTTTGCTATCGCAATGCCCTTCTACAGAAAAATTTGCTTTAGGATAAGCTACTAATATTTCAACAATTGCATCTAATACAGGTGGAGTTCCATCAGTAAATTTTGCAGAATCAAATGCAAAGTTAATTGTTCTTGAATACTCTACTAGTTGAGCAAGAGCTTCATCACTTGGATAAATCTCAGGACAACCATTGTTTGCAACGGTCCCTGCTTCAGAAGGACAGTCATCATCTTTATCTAAAACACTATCTCCATCACTATCAGGCCATGGACATCCACCATTTTCTTTAGGACCAGCAACATTTGGACATCTATCTCTAGAGTCAGTAATTTTATCTCCGTCAGAGTCAGGGCAACCATCTAAAGAAGCTAAGCCAGCTTTATTAGGACAAGCATCTTTGTTATCAGATATTCCATCTCCATCAGAATCAGGACATCCTTCAAATTCTAAAGAACCTGCTAATAAAGGACAAGTATCTTCACTATCTGTAATCCCATCTCCATCAGAATCAGGACAACCATTAAATTCTTCTAATCCTGCAACGTCTGGACAAGCATCATGTTTGTCATAAACACCATCACCATCAGTATCTTTACCGCCGAATTTTACAGAAAATCCAACTGAGTATCTCATACTACCACCTTCATCAATTATTGGGAAAAGACCATCTGGACCCATTTGTAACTGGGTGTTTCCTCTTCCGTTTTCAGACAGATTAAGTTTATAATCCACCTGAGCAGTTAAACCCCATACATCAGAAAACCAGTAATTCATTCCAAGACTTGCATTTGAAGTCATCCAGAATTGAGAGTCCATCCATGTTTTACCTAAACCAACTCCAACAAATGGTTCCATTTTTTGCATATTAAGCGCTTCACCTAAACTGTATTTAACCATTAAATCACTTGCAAAGTATTTTACGTCATTTATAAACTCCTGACTATCTGCGAAATTTGAGATTGAGTTTACAGATCCGCTAAGACCAAAAGATAAATTATCTCCCATATACTTAGATAGAGAGAACATAGATATACCACTAGATACGTTCCAGTTTTCATTTACTGCAAAGAACTCATCAAACTGAGTTTCATCATCTGCATCTAAATCAACAGCGTTGATACCAAATGTGAACTGCCAAGGATTATTGTTGTCTTGAGCAAAAATGTTTGCGTAACCAATAGTTAGTAAAACAATTAAAAATAGTTTGCTAAAATTTTTCATAAT
>TARA_B110000503_G_scaffold127056_2_pt1 | contig 32310 bp, 23 predicted proteins | sample TARA_B110000503 | Tara Oceans TARA_B110000503 (sample SAMEA4397472) | marine metagenome | biome: Polar Biome; feature: [SRF] surface water layer (ENVO:00010504); material: water (ENVO:00002006), including particulate matter (ENVO:01000060) such as... | depth 5 m | reverse complement strand
GAGATTCCTCCTTGAATGCCGCCACTATAATTGGTTTTAGTACCGCCATCTTCGTCAAACAAATCATTGTGGTCGCTGCCCAGCATTTTGGCACCTTCAAACCCACTGCCATAATCAAATCCTTTGACGGCATTGATAGATAACATCGCTTGGCCTAATTGGGCATGCAATTTTTCAAAAACAGGCCCCCCAAGTCCTTTCGGGACATGGTCAATCAGACAGCTGATGACTCCTCCAACCGAATCCCCTTGCTTGCGGACCGATTTTATATAAGTTTCCATTTCTTTGGCCCACGAATGATGTGGTGCACGGACATTATTGTGTTCGATGGCTTCTAGATCAAATCCTTCAGAATCTTGATCCAACTGATGCGGTCCTACTGCACTGACAAAAGCCTTAAAGGTGACCTCAGGTAGAATCTGCTTAGCTATTGCTCCCGCAATGACCCAACTGACCGTTTCACGGGCAGAAGAGCGCCCGCCACCGCGATGATCTCGGTGACCGTATTTTTGATCGTAGGTGTAATCTGCATGAGAAGGGCGATAAATATCCTTGAGATGATCGTAATCCTTTGATTTTTGATTTCCATTTTGGATGACAAAGCCAATGGGTGCTCCTGTTGTTTTACCCTCGAATATACCGGACAAAAAGGATACCGCATCGGCTTCTTTTCGCTGGGTGACAATAGCGGATTGCCCTGGTTTGCGTCGGGCCAAATCACGATCAATGGCTTCAAAATCGATGATGATGCCTGAGGGACAGCCGTCCAAAATACCACCCATGGCCGCACCGTGAGATTCCCCGAAGGTAGTGAGTTGTAAAATTTTACCCAATGAATTTGCAGCCATGAAGCGCTTTTCAACAAATGTAACGGATTGCGTGAGAAAATAAAAAAAATAGGATGGTTAATACACGTCCTCAATAAAGACACCCAAAGCGCTCATGATGCGTCACCAAGGCCAAAATAGGTGCTGAAACAGCAACCCTGATCCTGGCGGCCTCAGCTTTTAATCATAGGGTTAAGCCGGCGGCAGCAAAGCATGCCGAAGCACGCTAACCGGATGCAAAGCCTCTCTCGAGGCACCATCCTTAATTTGATGGCGGCAGGAAGTTCCATTGGCAACTATAATGGTGTCCTGAGTTGCTTTGGTCACGGCCGGCAACAGTCTAAGATTGGCCATAGCCATACTGACGTCATAATGTTCCTTTTCGAATCCAAAGCTCCCGGCCATACCGCAACAGCCAGAGGCGATGAGCGTTGGTTTATATCCAGATGGTAAATTCATGAGGTCAAAGGTGTGTTTTTGTTGGCTCAACGCTTTTTGATGGCAATGCACATGGATCTTTAAATTTCTCTGCTCTGTTGTGAATTGTTTGGCCGTTATCTTGCCCTTGTTGATTTGTTGCACAAGAAATTCCTCAATCAAAAATGAGTTTTTGGACCAGTGTTCTGCTTGTATTTGATCCAAAGCCAATTTCAGATACTCATCACGCAGCCCAAGAATGGCAGAGGGTTCAATACCCACTACGATACCATCACTGCAATGATGCGTAAAATAAGCTAGGTTTTGATTGATCTGTTCTTTAGCCTGATCCAGAAACCCTTTACTAATTAGGGAACGCGCACTGTTAAGATGCGTTATGCATTGCGGAAAGTAACCTAATCCTTGCAATAACTCATAAGCATCCTGAGCAATCCCTGGCTCAAGGTAATTGGTGAATTCATCTACCCATAAATAGATCTTTTTGCTTTTGCCCTGAGACGCCGCTTCTGGGTGAAGCCCCTCTTTTACTGCAAATGGCCGACTAGAAAAGTGCGGCAAACTGCGCAAAGGATGTATGCCCATAGTTTTTTTAAGTAACCAATGCATGGGTCTGCTATTGATCAAACCAAATAATAAGCCGGGCACTCGGTTTAGTCTTTGATAATGTAATGTGTTCAAACCAAAAAAACGTTCGGACCATGTCGCCCCATTGATCTGAATCCGTTGATAAGCCAATTCAGATTTTACTGTGGCCATGTCGACATTACTCGGACATTCGTGGTGGCAGGCTTTGCAACCCACACAAAGATCAAATGCCTGATTCAGTGCTTCACTGCCCCAAGCTTTGGCGATGTCATTTTGATGGGTTAAGACTTCTCTCAGCACGTTGGCGCGGCCACGCGTGCTGTCCTTTTCTTGACGTGTGGCATGATAGCTTGGACAGAGCATGCCCGAACTCTGCTCAGTCTTACGGCAATCACCACTGCCATTGCATTGTTCACTGAGTCTCATGATTCCTTGATGAGCCGAAAAGTCGAATGCTGTTTCGATCTCTTTGGTAGCTTCGTCTGGACTGTAGCGCAATGACTCATCCATTGGCCAAGGGGCGACGATCTTGCCCGGATTAAATAGGCCTTTGGGGTCAAAAATTGATTTGATTTCCCTGAGTAAGGCGTAATTAGCCGCACCGATTTGCTGCTCAATAAACTCTGAACGGACGATACCATCTCCATGCTCACCTGAGAGAGAACCTCTAAAACGCTTGACCAGTTGACTGACCTCTTGGGTTATCTCCCTAAAGTCACTGACGTCTTGGCCCTTTTTTAAATTCAAAATAGGTCTGAGATGCAGCTCCCCTGCTCCCGCATGAGCATAATATACCGCTTGCTGATTGAAGCGTTTCATGATCTGAGTAAAAGCCTCAATAAATTCAGGCAAATCTTTTAAAGCCACCGCTGTGTCCTCTATACAGGCCACTGCTTTCTTATCGCCAATCATGGAACCCAACAATCCCAGACCTGCCTTACGCAAATCCATGGCTTGATCGATCTCAGTACCCGTTAAGGTCGTCAAGGCATAAGCACGGGATTGCGCGGAAAGATCTTTCATAAGATCAGCCACTTGCTGATCGAGATCGGACTGGTCACGTGCGCGACATTCCATAAACAATACCGCTTTTGGCCTACCGCTGATAAAAAAACCATAGTCCTGATAGACTTTATTGTTCTTGGTGCAGTCCAAGATCACATCGTCCATGAGTTCACAAGTATATAGGTCATGCTTCATGGCGACAACCACGTCATTCATGCAGTCCGACAATGCCTCATATTGCGCCACAACCATACTACTGAGCGGTGGTGGCAAATGGTCCAAAGACAAAGTTATGGCTGTTGAAAAAAACAAGGTGCCTTCGCTCCCGCACATCAGCGATGCGAGATTTAAATCTTGACTGGCTTGTGGATCAAATGCTGTTGTATCGATAAGCTGATCTATGGCATAGCCCGTATTTCTGCGGTGTATTTCTGGAAGTGGGTATCCCTGCCGAATACCCTCCTGGACAGCCGCAGGAGTTAATAAGTCATGAATGCGTTGATAAATAATCCCTTCACGATTGGGTATCCCCTCTTTTGCTTTCAGTTGCTCTTTAGTAAGGGCCGACAAGCAAAGCTTTGTGCCATCGGATAGAAAACCATCTATTTGACGGACTTTATCCCGCGTTACACCATATTTAATTGAAGTCGTTCCGCTGCTATTGTTCCCAACCATACCTCCAATCATGCAGCGGTTGCTGGTTGAGGTATTAGGGCCAAAAAACAAACCATATGAAGCTAAGTAAGCATTGAGCTCATCTCTTATAACACCCGGCTGCACAGTCACTTGTGCGCGTTCAATATCTAAGGCGATGATATTGGTCATGTAACGAGATACATCCACTACGACCCCATGGGTCACACACTGGCCTGCCAAAGAAGTGCCAGCCGTGCGTGGTGTCAATGCTATATTGTGGTGTTGTGCCCAGTTAATGACTGCAGAAATATCTTTATCATGTTTCGGAAATACAACACCCAAAGGCATCATCCTGTAGACTGAGGCATCCGTGGCATAGAGCATTCTATGAAGGTCATCTCCTTGAACCTCTCCTTCAAAATAAGGCCGTAAAAGATCCAAAAAATGCGCTGATTCCATAGGTTAAACTTACAAAAAATATAGTGCTTCCTATCTTTTAAAATGGTGAAGCGTTTCTTGGTACAATGTTAAATATAGCGGTACAATAGCGTGGAGATCAAACGCCTGTGCGACGACACTTGCTTGCTTTTTAAATTGATTTAGGGTTTCTAGGTCACGTAAAATAGCAATGGCGTGATTGGCCATACCGTCAATGTTGCCAACAGCGTCCAAATAGCCACTGACACCCTGCTTGTTGACTTCGGGAAGTCCACCCACATTGGAGGAAACCACGGGGACACTACTGGCCATCGCTTCGAGTGCGGAAAGCCCAAAACTTTCTTTTTCTGACGGCAATAAAAACAAATCAGAAAAGCACAAAATCTTATGTACTTCGTCGCTATTGCCCATAAAGTAGACCTTGTCTCTAATTCCTAGAGCCAAAGTTTGCTGTTTCATGGCTTCTTTTTCGGGGCCATCCCCTACGATAATGAGCTTTGCCGGCAGCTCTTTCTGAATTCGGTCAAATATTGCAACAACATCACCTGGTCTCTTTACGGAACGTAAATTACTGACATGAGTGACAATGCGCTCATGGTCCTCGGCCATAGCTGAGCGATCACATAGCGCAGGAAGATTATTGTATTTTTCTAAATCTATAAAATTGGGGATCACATGGATCTCTTTCTTAATGGTAAACAACTTCAATGTATCGTCTTTAAGACTCTGTGAAACAGAGGTTACAGCATCGCTTTTATTGATGCTGAAGGTAACCGCTGGCTTGTAAAACGGGTGATTACCCACCAAAGTAATATCCGTACCATGCAAAGTGGTGACCATAGGAATATGGATCCCGGATTCGGCTAACATTTGTTTTGCCATATACCCTGCATAAGCATGTGGAATGGCATAATGTACGTGCAATAATTCTATGTTATGGGCCTTAACCACGTTAACCAATTTACTAGAAAGGGCCAATTCATAAGGCTGGTAATGAAACAATGGATATTCTGGAACAGACACTTCATGAAAATGAACCTGATGGGACAGTAATTCTAACTTTACCGGTTGCTTATAGGTGATGAAATGAATTTCATGTCCCATATCGGCTAAGGCAATACCCAACTCTGTTGCTACAACACCACTTCCTCCAAAGGTTGGATAACACACTATAGCTATTCTCATAAGTCGTTTTTTTTGATGATGGAAGCATATAAAGCAGCCTGTATTTCAGTTCTGAGGTTACTGCTGATCAGCAAACGGTTTTCGGCAGATGGAAACGTACGATTGGACAAGAAGACATAGACCATTTCCTCTTCTGGATCAGCCCAGGCAAAAGTTCCGGTAAATCCACTATGTCCAAAACTCGTCATGGAAACACAGCCACAGGTCGGGCCTGGGTCTTCGAGTTGTGGTTTGTCAAACCCTACCCCACGACGCACATCATCCGCACAAAAATAACAAGTATTAAACGCGTCGATGGTTTCGGGTTGGAGGTATTGATGTCCTGCGTAGGTCCCATGCCATAAATACATCTGCATCACTTTAGCCACGTCCAGAGCATTACTGAATAAGCCTGCATGCCCCCCAACACCTCCTAACATAGCTGCTCCGGGATCATGAACGTCTCCATGGATTCTTTGCTGGCGAAAATAATCATCTTCTTCGGTGGGTATGATCTGGGCCAAATCAAATCGATCCTGAGGCAGAAAACCAGTGGTCCATGCACCCATCGAGGCATACAAAAATGACTGTGACAATACTGAAAGTGATTTTTTTTGATGTCTTTCGAGGTAAACTTTTAGCAAGTAATAAGGCAAATCACTGTATTTGTATTGTCGCTCGGGCAATAACTCACTTTGGGCAATGGCCTGAAAAATAGAGTCTTTATAGGACGTCTTTAGATAAAGATCTTTGGCTACTTTAAGGCCAAATGAATCGCTCTTTTGTGTCTGGTAAAGCAAAGGGTTTCTCTGTTGGGTCACTGAATCCAGAGTTGCCCTATAAAAAGGAATCCAAGATTGAAGTCCTGCATAATGTGATAACACCCGCAACAAACTTAGGGTGTCTTTGTTTGTATTTTTGAGTTCAGGAAGCAGCTTGCCCAATTGAGATTTCATGCTCAAATCACCTTGATCGAATTCTTGCATGACCAGCGGCAAGGTCGCCAATATCTTAGTTAGAGAGGCCACGTCATATACATCTGTGGAGCGCACCGGTTGCAAAGAATCATAAGTATGATACCCTACCGCCTTTTGATAAACAACGCGTCCTTTTCGCACGACAACGACCTGTGCCCCAGGAAACATACCTTGTTGTAGGCCCTGATCCAAAAGCAGATCAATTTGCTTGAGGCCTTCCGAAGAAAGACCCACAGATTCAGGCACCCCGGATTTCAGCTGTTTTAATGGGGTTGTCATTAACCCACTTAAAGGCTCAAAACCATTGATCTCAACGGGTAAACGCCCTTGGGAAGCACGGGCGCCAAAGATGATTTCTGCAGCAATTGTTTGGCCTGAAGGACTATTTTGATAAGCGATCAAAAGCGCCTTAATATTTTTGGTTGTCGCAAAATCATTTAAGGCATATGGTTTGGCAAACAGAGACAGAACCACCGGATGTTTCCGGGCTATTTCATTAAGCCAAACCAAGGTCTTATCGTTTATACGATGACTTTTCCATGGTGTAGCGTTGGATTTGTGTACCCCCGCAATAACCAAATCATAGCCATTGAGCTGGTGGAGAATAGCGTCTAAGGTTTCCCCTTTTATATGATCAACTTGCGCATAGCCTCTGAGCGCGCTCAGAAATGGCGCCCCTGAATCTTCGCCAAAAGAGACATAGGCAATTCGTTTTTGTCCCAATTCTCGGATGGGTAAAATTTGCTTTTTGTTTTTGAGCAAGGTCATCGCCTGAGCCATACACTCATCGTAAAGCATCTGGTCTTGTGGGGTGTTGAGTTCTTGATATAAATGCGCCAAAACCACCGGCTGGTAATCATGAAGTCCTACTTTGTATTTGGCTCTAAGAATTTTTTTGACCGAATGCCCTAAGCGCTCTTCGGTGAGCAGACCATTTTTATAGGTCTTTATCAAACGTGCCATTGCTGCAGGCACATCTTCAGGTATCAATAATACGTCATTTCCTGCCTGGATTGCCGCCCATTCTATATCGCCCGGTGCTTTATATTCAGAAGCCCCTTTCATATTGAGCGCATCGGTAAACACCAAACCTCGAAAACCCATTGCGACTTGTAATAAATCTGTGACCACCTCTTGAGATAATGAAGTCGGCCGGCCGCGCTTTTTGGTCAGTTCAGGCACATTGAGATGCGCCACCATAACACTGCTCAAACCGCGCTCAAAAAGTTGGGGATAGGGAAACAATTCTACCGCATCTAATCGCTTGCGGTTAAAGCCCACTGTAGGGAGGGTTTTGTGCGAGTCTTTATCTGTATCGCCATGACCGGGAAAATGCTTGGCATTGGCTAAAACACCACGACTCTGCATCCCTTCCATGAAGGCTATAGACTGATCTGTGACCCGTTGCTGGTCAGAACCAAAAGAGCGGTTGCCAATGATAGGATTCTTGGGATTCGTATTTAGGTCCACTACGGGTGCAAAATTAATATGAACCCCTAGGCGCTGGCAATGCGCGCCAATGCGCTCACCAACTGCCCTAATGGTGGAAAGATCATTGATGGCCCCCAGGGTCATATTCCAGGGGTAAGCGAAGGTTGAATCCAGCCGCATGGCCAGACCCCATTCGGCATCCATAGCAATCATTAGAGGTAATTCGGATTGTTGTTGAAAATGATTGGTCCACTGCGCTTGGCGCACAGGACCACCCTTAGAAAAAATAATGCCGCCAATATGGTATTGATTGATCAAGTGGTCAATTTGTGCTCTTCGGGCCAGGTCATCTCGCGAAAAGACATCGACCATAAACAATTGCCCTAGCTTTTGTTCTAACGAAAAGCTTTGATAAACACTATCCACCCAACGCTGTTGCTCCAGCACGTGGCTGGGATCTACCAAAGGGTCCCCAGCTTGTCCATAAGTTACACCGCTGTTGAGCAGACATAGCAACAGAAATATAAGTGGGTATTTTGCGGGGCTTTGTCTCATCTTAAGACAAAAATCGATTATGCCAGCTTTCGTGTGCAGGCACTTCCCAATGCTCCAAATAATCTTCTTTTGTTGTGACCAAATTATTGAACACAATGGTATCTCTAGAAACCGAACGATTTTTAGCCATTTTTCTGAAGTCCAACAATGATTTGTGCGCGATAAAATCTCCAGAATAAAAGGTTACATTCATTTTGTCCAGCAAGTCGACATCAAACTGAGTTTGCAATTGCTGGATAAAACGCACAGAAGCATCAATACTGCAACCAGATGCGGACGCATTGTCCTGATTAAGCCCAATGATGATAAAACGATTGTAACGCACCTCTAGGCCCGCTTCCAAATCAGAACCATGAGCAGTCCATTGCGCTAAGAAAAGATCCATTTGTTCTTGAATAACGGACACTTCTTCATCACTAAATTTGCGGCTAGACTGATAGATCCAGACTCGAGAATGATCGGGTAAATCGCTAAATGGTACTAACATAAGTTCTATAGGTCTGCTGCTTGAGCAATAAGTTCGGCAATATCCATGACTGGCACAGTACGCTCCTGTTGATCGCCCTTGACCCCATCGGTCATCATGGTGTTACAAAATGGACATCCTGTGGCGATGATTTCACTTCCTGTGTCTAGCGCTTCTTCTGTGCGTTCCATATTAATATCCTTGTCGCCCTTTTCTGGCTCTTTAAACATTTGTGCGCCACCAGCGCCACAACAAAGCCCTTTTGTTTTGCATCGTTTCATTTCGATCAACTCTATCTCCAGGGCGGTCAACAAGTCTCTAGGGGCCTGATACTCTCCATTTGCACGACCCAAATAACAGGGGTCGTGATAAGTGATTTTCTTTCCGCGGAAATGTCCTCCTTCTACTTTTAAACGCCCAGAAGTCATCAACTCCTTCAAGAACTGTGTATGATGCATCACGTCGTATTGCCCACCCAAGTCAGGATATTCATTTTTTAAGGTATTAAAACAATGGGGACAGGTCGTGACGATTTTGCCTACACCATACCCATTGAGTACCTCAATATTCATTAAGGCTTGCATTTGAAAAAGAAATTCGTTTCCTGCGCGCTTTGCAGGATCGCCCGTACAGCTTTCCTCGGCACCTAATACCGCAAAAGAAACATTAGAGGATTGCAGTAATTTAGCAAAAGCTTTGGTGATTTTCTTGGCCCGATCATCAAAGCTTCCGGCACAGCCTACCCAAAATAAGACTTCAGGTAATTGGCCTTTGGCCTGGCATTCTGCCCATGTCGGTATGTGTATCAGGGAACCCATATATCAATCGTTAAAAACTTGGATGGTCACTTCTTTATCTACCAGGTCCGTAAATTTACCGTTATAACGCGTGGCTTTGACCAAATGATTATCAATCCAATGGTAATTTCCACCACGGGGTTTGCCCATGAGCAAGCTATGGTAAAGAAATCCATGCTTGTTGAGCCACTGCTGGGTAATCTCACGGTGCTCTTCGGTTCTCGATGTGAAGAAACAAATGACATGACCCTCGTCGTACCATTCATTAAGGGTCTTAAGCGCATCAGGATAGACATTGGCTGTAGCCATACGCTCTGGTTGTTCATTGGGAATGTCATCGCAAATCGTTCCGTCAATGTCAATGAGGTAGTTTTTCATCCCTCCTGGCAATACCGGGCTCACCCATTGGCCTTGATCTTCTTTCTGCTCGAGTAGCTTGTCTAAATTATGCTCCTTCATGTTCGGTAAAATTTTATTTACATTTCGTTGATCCAGTTACCTCGATCCTGCTGGTTAAATGGCCATGGGGCCGCGTTATTTTCTATGTTGGCCATAGTGGCGTTGAGTTCGGTTGGTGCTGCAGATTGCTCCATTACCAAATATTGGCGCATCGACATAATAATCGACATGGGATCAATGCTTATAGGGCATGCCTCAACACAAGCATTACAGGTCGTACAGGCCCATAATTCCTCACGCGTAATATAATCGTCCAACAACTGCTTTCCATCGGGAATAGTTGGGCCATCATTTTGTTTTTGTTGCCCCAATGCAACCAAACGATCTCGGGTATCCATCATGATTTTGCGCGGGGACAACAACTTCCCGGTTTGATTTGCAGGACACTCACTGGTACACCGTCCACATTCGGTGCAGGTCATAGCATTAAGCAATTGGATCTGACTCAAATCGGTCACATCACTGGCTCCAAACTTTTCAGGTTCCGAACCTTCGGGTGGCGCTGCATAAGGGTCTGCACTAGGGTCCATCATCAAGCGTACCTCTTTTGTGACTGATGCCAAATTTGGGAACTGACCTTTAGGGCGCACACTGCCATAATAAACATTGGGAAAAGCCAATAAAATATGCAGATGCTTTGAATAATAGAGGTAATTTAAAAAGACCAAGATGCCTGCGATATGCAGCCACCAAGCACTTCTTTCTATCAGATGCAATGTGTCGGCAGTATAGGAGGCAAACAAGGGATATAAGTGTCCCGAAATCCAATTGCCGCTGGCTGCCTCCTGAAAGGGTACATCCGTCGCATTCATGACCAAAAACAAGGTCATCAGAACCATTTCAAAATACAGAATGAGGTCAGCATCCTTTTTGGGCCAACCTTGCATCTCTGGGTGCCAAAATCGTTTTAATTTGAGGGCATTGCGGCGCAGCCAAAAGACCACCACGGCCAAAAAGACCATAAATGCAAACACCTCAAACAAGCCGATCAACATTCCATATACGGGTCCTATAGAAGAAAATATCCGGTGTGTTCCAAATAAGCCGTCGATGATGATTTCGACTACCTCAATATTGATGATCACAAATCCCAAATAGACGACAATATGTAACAACCCAGAAACAGGTCTTGTGACCATTTTTGATTGTCCCAGGGCAATACGCACGACATTACGCCATCGCTGCTTTTGATCCCCTACAGGTCCGGTAGATCGCCCCATTTTGATCAGGGCAATGAGTTGCCTCATGCGGTAGGCAAACAAACCAATGCCGGTTGCTAAGAGCAACAGGAATACGATATTTGCCGTATCAGGCCAACTATTCATTACTGATCTTTTTCTTTAGAAGATTCTTCTTTGGAGCCAAATAACGAAAAGTGGACGTATCGCTTTGGTTGTGCCTTAATGTCTTCCACTAATTTTTGTGCTTCTTTGGTGACTTGTTCAAGATTCTGGTATAAACTAGGGTCATTGATCAGAGCCCCTAAGGTGCCCTCTCCAGAGGCCATGGCTGCAGTGATCTGTTTTAAAGCATTCATGGACTCAGACAAATCGTTGAGCAGCGTTGCGGAGTTAATTAACGCAATAGAATCCGTGATTTTAGCCATATTCGAAGCCGTTCGTCCCAGGTCCGCAAAAGTATTATTGAGATACGCTTCATTGTGTTGTACCAGAGTATTCAGTGAGGTGGCTGTCTGATTAAGCTGATCCATAGTACTGCTCAAATCTACCATACTCTGTCTTAAGTGACGCTTGGCCGCCTGATCCAAAACTTGATCAAGGTCCATCATAACCGAATCAACTTTGGTCAGTGTTGACAAAAGACTCTTTTCAATCGGAGTGAATTTCTCGATCAGACCATCAATCATGCCCGACTCTAACGCCCCGACTAGAGTGTCCCCTGCTTGAGCAATCATGGGATCACTTCCATTAGTCAAAACAGCTAAATTATTGCCCCCAATGATCCCACTACGGTATATTTTGATGACACTCGATTTAGAAAACTCAAAATCATCCTCAATTATAAAGGTCACCATGACAGCATCGCCCTGGCTATTGATCAGTTTAATATCCGAAACTTTTCCAACCTTCATGCCATTGATGGTCACAGCTGCAGAGCGTTCAAGCCCTACCACATTGGGATAGACCACGTGAAATTCTCTGGAAACCTGGAACAACTTGCTATCCCTCATGTATTGGAAGCCCAATATGAACAACAATATGGAAACAACAGCAAAAACACCGGTCTTAAGTTCTCTAGAAAAGGTCAAATCAATTGGATTTTGGTGAATAACAAAGTTAAAAATAATTCCGTCACCTCTGGGTCTTTATTCAGATTTCTCCCCATGACATTATCCACTGCTATTTGTTTAAAACTTCGTCCAAGGCCACACGTTCTCCACCCTTAAATGCCACAATATAAGCGCCCTTATACCCCTTAATTAAGGCTTCTTGTCTTAGTGATTCTATGACGTTATAGTCATTGGTCTGTCCATAGTAATAGCGGTAAAGCTCTTTTTCTTTGACACGCGTGATTTCGGTCAAGCCCTTAAAATTATAAGGCTCCAATGCCAATTTTTTTCCACTAGCCGCAATTTGCACTTTAAAAACAACATCGGAGTCTTTGACAACCGACGACTCTTGTGCCTGGCTTTGCGGGACCACGTCATTACTTTGCAGGGTCAAATCTAATTCCTGTTTGTAAGTAAGGATCCCTTGGGCTATTTCTTGGGCCATTTCTTTACGACCCTTTTTGGAATTGATATATGGTCCCTCGGTATTGTGGGTCAAAAAACCTAATTCGATTAAAACACTAGGCATATACGAATGATGGAGCACCCAAAAGACATCTTGCTTAACGCTGCGGTCCTTGCGCTTAAGATGGGACACAAAATTGTTCTGAATCAACCCGGCCAATTGGATGCTTTGATCTAAGTATTCTTCTTGAAGCAAGGTCAGTCCTATCAATGACTCTGGTGAATTTGTATCAAAGCCCTTATAGCGTTCTTGGTAATTCTCTTCCAAAAAGATGACTTCGTTTTCCTTTTTTGCCGTGTTTAGATTTTTCTCACTCTTGCTAAGCCCCATAACGAAGGTTTCGGCGCCTTGTGCCTGGGTATGGTGCGCATTACAATGAATAGAAACAAATAAATCTGCATCCGCCTTATTGGCTACAGGTGCCCGTTCATCTAACTCAATGAATACATCTGTCTTTCGGGTGTAAATCACTTTAATATTAGGTTCTGCCGACAAAATTTCGCCGACTTGAAGAGACACATCCAAAGCAATTTCTTTTTCTCTAAAACCATTACCGATATTGCCACTATCCTTTCCGCCATGTCCTGCATCTAGCACCACAACAAAGAGTTTCGCAGGCTCATGGTTCAAAGAATTAATGAAAGACGACGCAAGGAACAATAGACCAAATACACCCAGAAGGATCATTAATTTGTTTTTATAAAACAGAAGCCTATGTTTCATCGTTATCTCTTGCGGCGTTTAAATTTTATTAATTTAATTGATGCCAAAAATTATATGTAATTTTGACAATCAAATTTTAAGCCAAATTATAAAAACAGCGGCTCTTGAGCCGTTGATATTCGGTAACTTATTAATAAAGTTGTTTACAATATTTATACTTGCGTATTGCACCCATCGAGACACATTTGGATTTGCGTTTTTCTGTTAGTCTTCGGCGGGGTGCAACTTTATGCTCAAGAACCTAACAACCCCCTACCTCAAGTAACCTCCAATGACACCACACAATTGCTGCCCAAAACGGTTGTTTTGGACTCTGTGGTATCCGACAGCGTGTTCTCAGAACCAGAATTACTAGAAGATCTCGTCGATTATTATGGTGAGGACTATGTTTATATGGACCAGTCAGCACGCAAGGTTTATATGTACAACAAAGCCTTTATGACCTACCAAGATTATCGTATCGATGCAGGGCTCATTATTTTGGACTACAACAAAAATGAGGTTTATGCTAAAGGCATCGACAGTGCAGGGGTATACAGTCAATTACCCGTCTTTGTTCAGGGCAATAATAAAGTCCAGCCCGATTCGATCCGGTTTAATTTCGATACCAAAAAAGCGTTAGTTTACAACTCGCGCACTGCCCAAAATGACATCAACATGAAGTCGCAGGTCACCAAAAAAGAAAATGACTCTGTTTATTTTATGCGCAATGTCACATTCACGACTTCAGAAAACGTCGATGACCCGGAGTATTATTTCTATACGCGTAAAGCAAAGTTTGTCCCTCAGAAAAAAGTCGTTACCGGCCTGACCAACCTTTACATTGCTGATGTTCCCACACCCATCGGCCTGCCGTTTGCCTTTTTTCCATTGGCCGACACTCGGGCCTCTGGATTTGTCATCCCTAACATTGGCGAAAACAACAACCGTGGATTTTTTCTACAGAATGGCGGTTATTATTTTGCGGTGAGTGATTATATCGACCTGACGGTGCTGGGAGATTATTATTCTAATGGTAGTTACGGATTTAGAACAGACAGTGATTATGCCAAGCGATACAAATACCGCGGAAACTTAAGCGTGCGGTATGAGAATTTGATCAATAGCGAACGTGGATTTCCTGATTTCACCCAAAGCAGCTTGTACAACATCCGTTGGCGCCATACCCAAGATCCTAAAGTCAATCCCAGTTCGCGCTTCAGTGCGTCGGTCAACTTGGGAAGCAGTCGTTATTTGCAACAGTCCATCAACCAAACCAATAATGCCAGTCAACTGGTCAACACCTTAAGCTCGTCGGTCTCCTACGCCAAAAGCTTCGATATCGAACCCGCGGTCCAATTTTCTGCTGCCGCAACGCACACACAGAATACGCAAACCCAGCAGATCAATCTTTCCTTACCTAATTTTAATGCCAGTGTATCGCGTATGTTTCCTTTTGCGCCTAAGGACGGGGCAAAAAAAGGTGTGATCCAAAACATCAACCTCCAATATGATGTCACGGCCGAAAACCGCATGCAGACCACCGATTCATTATTTTTTAAGCCCGAAATGTTTGAAGCCGCACAGGTGGGGGCGCGCCACTCCATTCCGCTGAGTACCAACTTCAAACTGCTCAATTACTTAAGCGTATCTATGTCTACAAACTTCAGAGAAACTTGGGTTGGCAAGACCATTCGCCGTTCGTATGACACCGAGGTAAATCAGGGCATTGGCGGGGTGGTTCAAGACACTGTTTCGGGATTTGACAGCTATCGCACTTACGGATTTTCAACAGGAATGGGGACGACCGTTTATGGGACATTTAATTTTGGCAAGGACCGAAAGATTCAAGCAATCCGTCACGTGATTCGACCCTCTGTGAGTTACAACATTACCCCAGGATTTGAGCAGTATTATGAGACCTACGACATCCCTTCCGCGGACCCAGAAGTTAATGCCGAAGTACAGCAATATTCACGTTTTGAAAATACCATCTATGGTGCGCCTGGAAAGGCATTCTCCAGCGGGATGAGTTTCTCGTTGAGCAACACCATCGAGGCCAAAGTACGCAACCCAGACACCACGGCAACCGAGCCCAAAAAGATCTCAATACTCAACAACTTTAATTTGTCGAGTGCCTATAACTTTACAGTCGATTCACTTAATTGGAGTAATGTTCAATTCAATGGAAGCATTCCAATTGTCAAGAAGTTAGCCCTAAACATTACGGGCTCGTTAGATCCTTATGCCCTAAACACCAATAACCAGCGGATCAACATCTATAACATCGACAATGGCGGTAGTTTATTCCGTTTGGTCAATGCCAATATGAGTTTTAATTACGCCTTCTCTTCAAAAGATTTTGAGGGCAATGGCGATGAAGCGGACGAGAACTACAGCAACGACACTTTTCGAAATGGAGGTCGCCCAGATGATCTTTTTGGTGACGGCCAGGACATTGCCGACCTAAGGGGTGACCAGGAAACAAAGAAATCTAATCGCCAGACACAAAACTGGTATCAAAATCCGATTCCGTGGGACTTGCGCGTGGCCTATACCATGACCTACGGCAACCAGCAACGCCAGCAAGAAATCACTTCCAGTTCTGTCATGATGAGCTCCAATATCAGCTTATCTCCACGATGGAAAATAGGCCTCAGCTCGGGATATGATTTTAAAAACAAAGGGGTCACACTGACTCAAATGAGATTTGAACGTGATTTGGAAAGTTGGGTCATGCGCTTCAGCTGGACACCCATTGGGGCGCGTAACACTTCTTGGAATTTCTTTATCGGAATACGCGGCAGTATTCTACGCGATATCAAATATGACAAAAGACGTGAAGCCGACAGACGTCTCTAAAACCTTAACCATGAAAGAGATTATCGAAACCCAATTAGCCCCTGCTCCAATCGGACCTTACAGTCAAGCAGTACGTTACAATGGAATGTTGTATACCTCAGGGCAAATCGCCTTGGACCCGCAGACTGGCGTGTTAAACAACGCATCAGTTGCCGAAGAAACCAAACAGGTCATGGAGAATCTCAAAGCAGTTTTGGAGGCCGCAGGACTCACTTTCGAGCAGGTAATCAAAACGAGTATTTTCATCACCAATATGGATGACTTTGGTTTAATCAACTCCATCTACAGCGGCTACTTCAATGAAGCTAGTGCACCTGCAAGAGAAACCGTTCAAGTTGCCCGACTCCCAAAGGATGTTCGTGTAGAAATATCGATGATTGCTGGCGCTTAATCTCTGTACTAACGCTTAGCGCTCTTTATCCAATGACTGCCCAAAGAGTTTAGCGACCAATTCTTTAAATGTAGAAAAATCAACAGAATACGAGGCTCCTGCCCCCTGTTCAAAGATTTGATTTTCGCCAATGAACTGCAAATCTGCTTGACGGTTAAAGAAATTCATCCGCAAAGAACCGTCATCATTGACCAACCATTGTACTTGAATATCACCGGCTACGGCCGACTCATTGGCTCCTCCAACGGGCACAGCCACCTTACCGTTGATCAGAATGCGTTCTGTAATCTGGGTGCTAATTTGCACACCGACATTATACTCCAACTGGTCATTCAAATCCACTTGTCGGGTTCCTATGGTTGGTAAGATTTTAAATTTGGCATCACTATCTGATAACAGATCCGCTACTAGGGTGTTAACCCGCTCCGTTAAGGTTCCAACAATATTTTGCCCGCCCTCGCCCTGAAATGAGCCGGTTGCCGCCAAATAAATGGCTTGAAGCTGTCGCTGCTCTTTGTCTCTGAGTTTGACGTTGAGCTCTTCGCGCACAGAAGTTGAGACATTCGGAAACTGAAGCTGAAAATCCAATTCAGGCTGCAGGATTTGTCCGGTTAGATTCAATAGTACTGCGACATCTACAGTGCTGTTTAGCGATGGGTTATCGAGCAGCGCCGAAGGGTTTACATCATCTACCGTGTATTTGGCGGTCAGATCGAGCTGCGCCTGATCGGGCTCTCCATTCCATGAAATACGTCCCCCAGGCACCACATCAATTGATTTATTGACGATTCCACCATATTTGAAGTCGTAATTCCCTTCGATAATAACGAATTCGCCCCACATTTTGAATTTACCAAGCGTATTAATTTCTATAAACAAAAGACCTGATCCGCGGCCTTTAAATTTTGAATTATTGACCGGGTCTACTAATATCTCTACCTCTGCCTGATCATTAATGTCCAAATCAAAATTGATTGTGAGCCCCTTGATTTCATCTGCCACAAAAGTCTCTCCTTTTATTCTTGCCTTCTGCTCCTGGGGCGATATGAACCGGATAAATGAATCATCACCAATGGTCGCTACATCACTGATTGGTATTTTGAATGTCGTCCCTTGCTGGGTCCGCGCATTGACATTGATAACCAATTCGTCAATAGGCCCCTTGATCGTTGCGCCACCATCAATAAAGGTCGTGCCATAATAAAGTTGCGTTTCCTCTTCTGGGGTGTCCAAGGCTAGAAAACGGTCTGTCGTCATATTCAGGTCCAAGTTCCAATCGGCAAAACGATTGTGCGCAATGAGTCCCGAAAGCTCAGCGTTAGTGCCGTATTTGGTATCGGTCAATATGGTGGGCGGTAAAACAAAACCGGTATTCAGAATTTCTAGTTGTGTCGCATCAGGTATTTGGAGATCTACATTAAGATACGGAATACGCAAACGCGTTTGATTTAGCCTCAAATAGCCAACTACGGAAGGTGCAGAATATTTTCCCGTAATTGTGGCCGATCCCTGTGCCAATCCTTTAATATCTGACAACACCGTTCCCCCTAAAGGACTTAGTGCTGCTAAGTCAAAATCACGCATGCTCACATTTAGATCTAACAGGGGCTCACCTTGGTTCACCTCTAAAGACCCGATGGCCTGAAATTTTTTCTGTAAACCCTGCATGAGCACGGTGTTTATACGGTAATTGATCAGGTCAGAATCGCCCCTGATACTGACGGTAAGGTCCCCCAATGGCACCTCGTTGATGCCTAAATCAGTGAGCATCAAATTGGAACTAGGAAAGTAATTTGCTCCCGTCTTGTTGAGTTGCAGTTTTCCATTGAGTAATCCAGAAAGCGCTAAACGATCAATTTTGGGCAAAATATGATTCACACGGACTTTATCGAACGACAATTGAACGTTCATGTCTGTCGTGTCGTTTTTAAAACCCGAAAGCGCAATAACTTCTTCGTTGTTTGACAGGGTCAATCGCTCTAGTCGCATGGATTGGTTTGGGTCAATAATCAACTCGCTTTTTTCTTCACCCTGGTTGAGGTACCAGGTATGATCCGCTAATTTTATTTCTGACTTGTTGATGCCAAAAATGGCTTGCTGGTCTAGATTTCGGGTATGATAAATATCAAAGGCATAATGGTCTTGTTTTTTGGGGCCTCCAAAAAAGGCTGCTTGCGCCACTAGGGTGTCCCGCCCTCCACCATTAACCCAGCGCACATCGTTAAAATAGCGCTCTCCTGTATAAATGGAATCTACCGACAAGGCACTACGGTATAGCGGATGATCATTGTCCATAGAAACGGACACGGCACCGAGATAAGCCCCATAGAGCAGTAATTCAGGAGAGGTCAACGATAGCGCAAAGTCGTCAATATCGGAGCCCACCTGTCCAGAAATTTGTGTTTGGCTGCCAAGTTCCACCGCTGGAACAAAAAGGCCTACGATTTTGTTATAAATAGTAAAGTCAAACGATGCATATTGATTTGGCGCGACTTCGATCGGCGTATAATTGAAGTAATTCGATGCAACAGCGTTCTGAAACAATGGCCCTAAGTCGCTCCAGGTGAATTGTCCCCTAATGTTCCCGTTGATGACATCTGGTGAGGTAACCGCTACCACACGTTCTTCCCCGTCCCTTATGGAACGCAAATGCAAATCATCAAAAAAGTAAGCATCATCTTGGGTTTGGTAAAAGGTATTGGTCAAGACGATTTCTCCAGTAAGGTCTTCTAAGTGTGTCCCCTGAATAACGGCATCAATATTTCCTGTTACAATGGAAACGCTGTCTCGAACAAACAATCCTAGTTTATTGAGTTCGGCATAGGTAATGTCGGCTTTTAGTTCCATTTTGTCTAAACCTTTTGAACGGTCTAAGACGCCCTCTAAGGTCAATTGCAGATTGGGATCATTCACAGAAAAGGCACTGCCAAAAAACGGCGCCATCAAATCGCCTGTAAGGGTAATATTTTGATACGCATAGCCCTTATAGGTCCAAGAATCCCAATGGCCTACTATTTTGGTTTTTAAGGCCTCTTGGGTAAACCCCCGTCCATCGACGCTCATGTCGCCTGTGATTCTGCCAAAATCGCTCCAACCCATAAGTCTCCCGAGGTTAAAAGCTTTTGTGCTGATGGTTCCTTTATAAAAAGCATAATCAGGATGCCGCAGATTGCCGATAGTGATATCCGTCTTTACAGCGCCAAGTCGCGAGGCAAGTGCGCCTTTGTAAGTCAAAACATCTCCTTCCAGGGATAAATCTCCTTTCAGGGTCCATAAACCAAGGCGCTGTAAATTTTTGGGTAAATTATTGCCCAGTACGCGAGGCATTAGGGCCGTCAGATCTTTTCGATTGGTTTTTATGGTCAATGATTTACCCGTCAATACAAATGGTTCTGCGCCGAACATATCATTGAAGGCAAAGGTCCCGCTCAGCTGTGAATCACCAAATTCAAGAGAGGCCTCATCCCAATGCAGCTCATTGATGATACCGTGCAAGCTCCCATTGATTCTTAAGAATTCATTTGAACCCATCTCAGGATACCAGCGATTGATGTCGTCGTTGGCCACCTCAGACGGTCGAAGGTCTAAGGCGATATAAACCTTGTTTACAAAATCGGCCATGCCCTGGTCGTAGGTCAGGGTAAGGTCACCCTCGAGCAGAGATTGATTTGGTGTTTTTAGGGCAAACTTCTCCAAAAACATTTGACGCGGTGTGTACCGGTAATTACCAGAGAGCCCGGCTATATCTAACCCAAATGAACTTTCAAATCCCATTGAATTGATTCGGGCGCCTACTTCGGGTCCATTGACATAAAATTGATCTCCCTGTAAAAACAACTTTGTAAAACTGACCATCTGAGGGTCCATTTGGTTGTGGTCAATCACTTCAATAGTAGTATTGATCAAGGATAAATCTCCTGCGCGCAACACAAAGGCACGATCAGAAGAATCTGCTATCGAGTCGTTTTTCACAAACTGATTAATGAAGTAACTCAGGCTGTGCTGGTCTTCGTCTTTGTAGGTGGTGATGCGCAGCAAGGCCTTATTTAAGCGCAAATAATCAAAATTCAAATGCCCCCGAAAAAGGTCATTAAGACTCAAAAGATTGGTCGTGATTTGCCCACTCGATATAATGGTGTCCCCGTGATGGTCGCGAATCAAAACCTGACGCAGATCTAGCTCACCTTTCCAATTCAGCCCCAAGCGATCCATAAAAATAGAGACACCATAGGTCGTGTTGAGACGATCTGTGGCGGATTTGGCAAGTGACGATTGGACCGCAGGCATGCTCAAAAGGACCATGCCAATGAGCAGCAACAGCAACAGTACTTGGAGGGTTCGTTTTATTATTTTAATAAGTTTTTTGATCCCTTTTAAAGTTTTAAATTTACAACTGTAAAACATGCTATTATGAGTGCCCAAGACACTTACATTCTAGGTATTGAATCCTCCTGCGATGACACGGCTGCGGCCGTCATACATAACGATGTCGTCTTGTCAAATGTTGTGGCTAATCAGGAAATTCACCGAGCATATGGCGGTGTAGTTCCCGAACTCGCCTCACGAGCCCACCAACAAAATATTGTTCCTGTGGTAGATCAAGCTTTACGCATAGCAAATATCGACAAAAAACAATTAAGTGCCATAGCATTTACGCAAGGTCCAGGATTGATGGGTTCCTTATTGGTTGGGACCAGTTTTGCCAAATCTTTGGCCCAAGGATTGGGCATTCCATTGCTTGGTGTTAATCACATGCAAGCCCATATTCTGGCCCATTATATTAAAGACCCCGAGCAACGCGCGCCAGAATTTCCTTTTATTGCTTTGACCATCAGTGGCGGTCACACCCAAATAGTGCGTGTTGACGACTACTTTGACCTCACCGTACTGGGTGAAACCATCGATGATGCCGTCGGAGAAGCCTTCGATAAATCCGCCAAAATTATGGGCCTTCCCTATCCTGGTGGTCCCCTTGTAGATCACTATGCGCAGCAAGGCAACCCATTGGCTTATGCCTTTACCAAGCCCAAGGTTGGTGCTTTAGAATTTAGTTTTAGCGGCTTAAAAACAGCGATTCTTTATTTCATTCAAAAGGAAACCCAACGTGATCCCAAATTTTTGGAAACTGCCTTACCCGATGTTTGTGCCAGTATCCAGCACACCATTGTCTCTTATTTAATGGACAAACTTCATAATGCTGTTGATCAGACCGGTATAAAACGTGTGGCCATTGGCGGTGGTGTATCGGCCAATTCTGGCATCAGAAATGCGCTTAATGAGGTCCGCAACACCCATGGATGGGACACCTATATCCCTAAGTTTGCGTATTGCACGGACAACGCCGCTATGATTGCCATGGTGGGTGCCCTGATGTACCGTCAAGGTGACCAAACACCCTTTAGTGCAACAGCCAAGGCACGCCTCAAACTCTAAACCACATTCAGATGCAGTTATTCTACCACCCCCAAATAGATGCCAAGGCCAAAGAAGTGGTTTTTGACAAGACAGAAAGCCATCATATGGTTAAGGTATTGCGTTATCATGTTGGTCAAAAAATTACCGTCACCAATGGTGTTGGAACTATTTTTGAGGCCGAATTGACCTTGACCAGTCCCAAAAAATGCACGGCATTGATTCTTTCGAGCCATACACAAGCCTTACCCAAATACCGGATTCATGTAGGCATTGCGCCTACCAAAAACATAGACCGGTTTGAGTGGTTTGTCGAAAAAGCGACCGAAATGGGCGTGGCTTCCATAACACCCATAATTTGCGCACACAGCGAGCGAAAAACAATCAAACACGACAGGATCGAAAAGCGTGTGGATGCGGCGACCAAACAATCCCTAAGCGCCTATCGCCCAATGATACATCCGTTGATGCGTTTTAGTGATTTTCTGGAGCAAAACGAATCGGCCGAACACAAATTTATTGCCCATTGCCACCAAGACGATATGCCGCACCTTTTGACCAAGGCACCGGTACACAAATCATATACTGTATTGATTGGCCCAGAGGGCGACTTTAGTCCGTCGGAAATACAGCAAGCTCTGGAACAAAATTATATGCAAATCTCACTTGGAACGCAACGCCTGCGCACCGAAACAGCTGGAATAGCCGCCGTGCACACCCTAAATTTGCGTCAAATTACGGGGCAGGACTGATCCATAGATCAGGTTAAGTAATCCACAAACCGCTTTAATAACACTCCTACTTTCAGTACATTTGATCATGCGCGTGACTTCCCTATTTGTGATTATTTTTATGGCCTCTGCGGGCCTTCATGGCCAGGCCATAGCCGTGTTGCACTATGGCGGCGGCGGCGACTGGTATAGCAACCCGACGGCTCTTCCCGGGCTTATTGAGTTTTGTAACACAACCATTGATACGCAATTGGACACCACGCCACAGGTGGTTACCCCTTCTGATCCGCGTTTGTTTTCTTATCCCCTGGTCCATATGACCGGACATGGCAATGTTTTTTTTAGTGATCCAGAAAAGGACCAACTTAGGGCGTATCTCAAGGCGGGTGGTTTTTTACATATTGACGACAATTATGGCATGGACCCCTACATTCGCCCTATACTCAGTGGGCTATTTACCGAAGCGCCACTCCTAACCCTGCCCATAACACATCCCATTTTTCATCAAACCTTCGACTTCCCACAAGGATTGCCAAAAATCCATGAGCATGACAATGCAGCGCCGGAAGCTCTGGGCATTCATATCGATGGCCGGCTGGTATTACTCTATACCTATGAGTCAGACTTAGGGGACGGCTGGGAGCACCCACAGGTTCATAATGACCCCCCAGAAGTACGTCTCAAAGCATTACAAATGGGTGCCAACATCATCGAATACGTCTTTTTGAATTGATATGACTTCGGTAATACAATATAGATCCGTCATCTTAAACCAGGCTTATGGGAAATGAATCCCTGCTTCGTCGCGAAGTCCAACAATGGATCCGTAACGCTACCGCTAGCCTCAGCGCGTTGGCTTTTAAGGGAAGTCCCTTTGCCGACATTCCCCTGCCCTTGCTCCTGCAACAAGTCGAAGGATGGCGCAAAGTAAAAGACAAATTACCCGTTTGGCATGAAACCCCTAATCTTTTGTTTCCGCCTAAGTTATCGATAGAACAATGCTCTTCGGCTATCACGGCGAAATACAAGGCAGGCCTGATTTCTGGATCTTCAATGGCGGATATTACAGGGGGATTTGGTGTGGATGCCTATTATTTTGCTCAAAAGTTTGATCTGGTGCACTATTTTGAGCGCAACGCTGATCTTTGTGCTATCGCCCAACACAATTTTAAACAATTAAGTGCTCCTATCGTTTGTGCGCCGAAAGATGGGCTCAACGCAATTAAAGGCCAGCGCTATGATGCTATTTATGTAGATCCTGCGCGCCGACATGATGCCAAAGGCAAAGTTTTCTTCTTGGAAGACTGCTCCCCAGATTTGACCGAGCATTTACCAGCACTGCTGCAAAGTGCACCAGTGATATTGGTCAAAACCTCTCCTATGCTAGATCTTTCAAAAGGACTTGACCAATTTGGCACCGTAGCGTCGGTTCATGTGGTGGCTGTTCAAAACGAGGTCAAAGAACTCTTGTGGGTCATTACGGCAGCATACCAACAAAACCCAATGATTTACACCATCAACTACAACAAGAAGGAAACTGAGACCTTTGACTTCCAATGGGGTAATTCAGTTAAAACCAGTTACCATGACCCTTTGGTGTACCTCTATGAACCCAATGCGGCGCTACTTAAGGCAGGTGCCTTTGACGCCCTTACGGCGCAATACGCCGTACAAAAAATAGCACACCACGCCCATCTTTATACGTCCTCTGACCTTATTGATTTTCCTGGACGACGCTTTGTCATTGAGCAGCAATTCCCTTATTCCAAAGCCACTATGGCGCAATTCAAAAAAACAAAGTGTCATGTCACCACCCGACATTTTCCAGAAACCGTATCCCAATTGCGGGACAAATGGCGTTTGTCTGATGGCGGGGATTGCTATCTGTTTTTTACTACCTTAGATTCTGGACAAAAAGTAGTCCTCCGCACCCATAAAATTTAAGCGCCTTTTGCGCCTCACATAAACCTCATGACCATGCCTCTATCTATTTATGCTGATAAAATCTACTCAAATTTCATGACCACCAAACTTTTGTGGAACCTGACCTTAATTGCTGTCTTAAGTGCTCCGGTTTATGGCCAAGTAACACCTACAATACCTGTTTTTGTCGATGGACAAGCCCAAATCGTTGCGGGATTTTCGGATCCTGAAAATTGGGTCAGACATGACTTGTGGGTAGAGACAGAATTTGATTCTGATATGGACCAACAATTGGACCGCATGCATGTATCGGTTACCCGGCCCGTCCAAACCGATACCGAAGGCCTTAAGCTTCCGGTAATTTATGTGACCAGTCCTTACTTTGCTGGCGTGGCACCAGAGGTTCCAGGATCCTTTTGGGATGTGCATCAGGAACTTGGTCAAGAAAGCCCTGCGCACATACACCCAGAAGTAACACGCACCGGAAAACGACCTATCATCTCAAATTCACATCTCAAAAAGTGGGTGCCTCGCGGTTATATCGTGGTCCACTCATCTTCACCCGGTACCGGATTGTCTCAAGGCGCCCCTACGGTTGGTGGCCTTAACGAGTCATTGGCACCCAAAGCTATAGTAGATTGGCTTTGTGGTCGTGCCAAAGGATTTACAGAGCCCCATGGTGGTGAACCTGTAACGGCCTATTGGTCTACGGGCAAGGTAGGTATGACGGGCACCTCATACAACGGCACATTGCCATTGGCCGCCGCAACAACCGGTGTAGAAGGCTTAGAGGCCATCATTCCGATTGCCCCAAATACCTCCTATTATCATTACTACCGCTCTAACGGCCTAGTGCGCTCTCCTGGAGGGTATCTAGGGGAAGATATCGATGTTCTTTATGACTTCATCCACAGTGGCGATACAGCAATGCGTGCCGGTAATAATGCACGCGTCAGAGATACAGAAATGCACAATGGCATGGACCGTCGTAGTGGCGATTACAATGATTTTTGGGCGGGTCGCGATTATCTCAACCAAATGGCCCCAATGAAAGCTGCTCTATTGATGTCTCATGGGTTTAACGATTGGAACGTCATGCCCGAGCACAGTTATCGTATTTATGATGCAGCGCGAAGCATGGGCTTGGATCATCAAATTTATTACCACCAACAAGGCCACGGCGGACCACCTCCAATGGATTTGATGAACCGCTGGTTTACGCGCTATTTGCATGGGGTCGCAAACGGGGTGGAACAAGATCCCAAGGCTTGGATTGTGCGCGAGCAAGATCCGATGGACGCCCCGACACCTTATACCGATTACCCCAACCCAGCGGCACTTACAGCCCGATTGTATTTGTCACCTGGAGCTCCAGGACACGGCCAGCTCACCCTAAAAAAATCCAATAAAGCCGTCCAAGAGACTTTGATCGATGATCCGCAATACAGCAGCACAGATTTGGCCCAAGCCCATACTTCGGCCAATCGACTCCTTTATGTGACGCCTGTTCTGGAACAAGACATTCACCTATCAGGAACTCCAAGAGTAACCTTAAATCTGGCCAGTAGCAAACCAGCCGCTAATTTGTCCGTTTACTTAGTGTCATTACCCTGGCAGGAGGGTCCGAAAGTAAAAATAACGGACAACCTCATTACCCGTGGCTGGGCAGATCCACAAAACACGACCCTACGACAAAGCGATCCGATGGTCCCTGGTCAATTTTATTCTGTTTCTTTTGACTTGATGCCAGACGACCAAATCATCAAAAAAGGACAGCAAATTGGGCTCATGGTGTTTTCAAGTGATAACGCCTTTACCCTCATTCCAAAAGCAGGAACGCAACTCACGTTAGCACTCAAAGATTGTCTTATTGAAATACCAATTGTTGGCGGGTCCAAAGTCCTGGAACAAGCCATTGATCGCCCCGAGCGATAAATGCATAAAAATTGCCTGTATTAATATGAGACCTGTTGGGCTTTAGTCGTTTGATCTAGAATGTCCCACATAAACGCGTGTAATATACTAGATTACATATCTTTAAAAAAAATCACACGGCAACCCAAAACACACCGCTGCCTGAATAGGTTTTGCCTATGAACCATTAAGAAAAATCAATTTTAATTGCCGTAATCTTCGTTTTGAAGGGGTTTATTTTACGCCGTATTAAAAAACGGAATTTCTTGTGAAGCAGGGCTTAATTTTTGCCATTATCGTTTGTGCAGTTGGCGCTTCTTTACGCGCACAAGAGTTGATCCCTAGTCGGCAAAATCGATTGCTTCAAGACAGTATTTTAGTGGAGACCTTTGACCCGGTAGTCATTTCTGCAACGCGCACCAAAAGACAACTTTCATCCCTACCCTTTCCTACCCAATTAATCGATAAGCAAGAAATAGGCGCCATTCATTCAATGCGCCTCACAGATCTGCTCAATGAGCAGACAGGCTTAGTTACCGTTTCCGATTTTGGTGGTGGTCAGGGCATTCAGATGCAAGGCCTTGATAGTCAATACACCCTGATTTTGGTCAATGGCCTACCCCTGGTCGGCAGGTCTGCGGGGACACTGGACCTTAGTCGGATCAGTGTAGGAAACATAAGACAAGTAGAAATTGTCAAAGGGGCGTCTTCGAGTCTTTATGGCAACGAGGCACTGGGCGGTGTGATTAATATCATTACCGACACACCTCATAAGGGCACGCACGGATCACTTAATTACAGAGGAGGCTCCAATAACACCCATGATTTGAGTGCACAACTGAGCTTAAAAAAAGACAAGCATTCATTTCAGGCTTACGCCAATCATTTTCAAAGTGATGGCTATGACTTGACCGATAGCGACGAAACCCAGACTGTTGAGCCATTTGATAAAACCACAGCAAATTTGGATTGGTCCTACAACTACAGTGAGCAAACTACGATTCTGGTCAACACAAGACTTTACAGACAAAGACAAGATTATACCGCAAGCGCCCTATTGAAAGGCGCATCGCGCATAGACGAGTGGAATGGCATGCTTAAAATTGATCACACCACAAACAACCAATGGACTTCTTCCTTGGAATGGTACACCACACGCTATTTTGCCCAAGAATATTTAAATGAGTCTACCGGGGCGCTGTTTTACGACAGTGATTTTGATCAGCTTTTTTCACGTCCTGAACTGCGCACCACCTACACCCCGAGTGACAAAACGACTGTTGTCGCGGGTGCAGGACTCACCTATCAACGTTTGGAACGCACCGACTTTCTGGGCACCCCTGAGTTTTATTCGCCCTATGCCTATGTGCAATACGACCGTATGATTTCGGACAAGATCAACGTGATTGCTGGAGCTCGTTTTGACCAGCACAACGAATATGCGTCGCAGTTTAGCCCCAAACTGGCCTTACGTTATATGCTGAGCCCCAAAACATCCGTCAAAGGTTCTGTCGGCTATGGATTTAAAACTCCTGACTTTAGACAACTCTATTTTGACTTCACTAATGCGACTGCTGGGTATACTGTCTTAGGCTACAACGCCGTGGCCACCAGACTACCCGAACTCGATGCTTTAGGCCAGCTTTTGAGCATTACAGTCCCCTTAAGTGAATTTGACTCGCCGCTCAAGCCTGAACGCTCAATAGCCTTTAACCTTGGCGCAGATTTCAAACCATTACGCGGGCTCAAAATCGAAACTAACCTGTTTCGCAACGATATCAACAATTTGATCGATACTCGGGTCATTGCCAAAAAGACCAATGGACAAAATGTGTTCAGCTATTACAATGTTCGTCGGGTTTATACTTATGGGACTGAGCTCAATATGTCTTATAAAATCAATGCTCAGCTCAAATTTTCAGCAGGTTATCAGCTTCTTTATGCCAAAGACAAAGCCGCAGAAAAAGTGTTTGCAAACGGAGAAGTGTTTGCCCGTATCAATCCCTCTTCGCCCTCTTTTCGTCTTCAGACCGATGACTATCTCGGCCTTTTGAATCGATCGCGGCACACGGCCAATGCGAAATTGTTTTACCGTTGGGAGCGCTATAAATTAGACGCCAACATCAGAGGAACCTACCGCAGTAGTTTTGGCCTGTTTGACACCAATGGAAATACCTATCTCGACCAATATGACGCCTTAGTTTCTGGGTTCAGTGTTTGGGATTTTGCCTTAAACAAAACCATCGCCAAGGGTTATACCCTTGGATTTGGCCTTGACAACCTTTTTGATTTTACCGACCCTACCAACCTGACCAATGTCCCCGGACGACTGATTTATGGAACTTTATCAATTAATTTATAAACAAAAAATGCTATGAACATGTTAAGAAAAATGACGATTGCCAGTGCTCTAATTTTAGGATTCGCCGCCTGTAGTGATGATGACAATAACGGGCCTAATTTGGATCCAGTAAATGCGGACCAGGTCGTGAACCTACACGCGCCGCAAGAAACCGATTACACGCAAAACCCTCCTACAGCGTCTGGAGCGTTTGTCCGCTTTAGTTTTGCCACAGGAACCACAACAACCAGTGACACTGAATGGGACATCGCTTTTAGAGGCACCACTATTTTGGTCAACGGAGGCGCCTCAACAGGCATCACTGAAGAACCAGTGCGCACGGGCGACGCAGGAGTTTATTTGGTCGACGACACTTTTGCCAATGTTACCGAAGTGACCACTTCTGGCTTTGCCCAAGACAGCGCCGATGGATTAGCCTTAGCAACAGGTTCGGGTAATGGTTGGTATACTTACGACCCAATTGTTATGGCCATCTTGCCGACTCCTGGAAAAGTTTTAGTGTTCCGCACCAATAATGGACGTTATGCCAAAGTAGAAATCCTAAGCTATTACAAAGATTCACCTGCGGTCATCACCGAAGATATCGCCTTAAGTGACTTGCGTTATTACACCTTTAATTATGTGTACCAACCCAATGATGATGTGACTCTTTTTTAGAGATTAAACCTTATTTTCTGCGTATAGCAGATCATCGATGAATAAGAAAAAGTGACGCTAATGGCGTCACTTTTTTATTTATTAGTGGTTATTTGAAACTAATTTGTTAGATTTGGGCAACAAACCTTTAAACCAATTCAAAATGAAACAATTACTTTATTTATGCTCTGGTGTGTTGCTCTGGAGTTGTGGACCTAATTCTTTGACCGAATCTGAAGTCAGTGAATTTGCCATCACTTATATCGAAAGCCAAGTTGGTGGTGAAGATGCTGTAGAAGACTACATTGCCGGAATTTCCGAAACAGCCATGATCTGGAATAATCCGGTCTGGAAAAACAAGCCCAAAACCTTTGATGCCAGTAATGTCGATGGTCGTGTTTTTTATGAAGACTCTATCAAAGTAACCCTGCACGATGTTTATATGATGCATGATCATGCCAATGTCATGGGGACCATCCAATGGTATGTTATGGGGACCAATACCTACTACCGTAATTTCTCAGGGATCGTCACCAAACACAATGGCCAACTCCAGTGGGAGCGGTTTGTAGGGGCCGATCATTCACAACTCGCTGATGGGTTTGTATGGCCTTCTACTGAAATTAGTGCAGGTGATCAAGCCTTTAGAGCAATGCGCCAAGCCATGATGAATCTTGACCATGACCGGGCTTTGGCCATGTCTGATTCACTGGTTGAAGCGGATCCAAATTGGGCTTCTGCACACTTAGGACAATTACAATATTACTGGTTCAAAAAAGACGTGGATGGTTTAGCAGCAGCGAAAGCAGCGGCATTATCTAAATTGGATCATGCGAGTCGGGCCGAAGAGCACTTGATCAGATCATACGATCCTGATCGTGAAATCAGAATACAAGAACTACGCAGTGCCATGATGTTTGCTCCAAATGATCCTATGATCCGCATATGGTATGCGTTCAACGAAACCGACAAAGAACTGGCTCGTGACGTGGTTCAATTGGCTTGGAATCGTCTTCCGCAAAATGGTGCGGTCAACAATATGATGGGATACCTCTACATGGATCATCTCAAAGATATGGACAAGGCTCAACTACACTTTGAGTTATTTATTCGCGCCAATCCTGATGTGACCAATGCCTATGATTCCTATGGTGACTTTTATGTGGCACAAGGCAATAACGTAAAAGCCAAGGAAATGTATTTAAAGGCCTATGAAATGGACAATTCATGGACAGCCTCCAAAGAGAAAGCCGAAGCACTGAAATAAGCTTAGGCGGTTATTTTCCAACCAGACCCACTGAATATTCTTCAGTGGGTTTTTTATTTTACAGCGAGCTCTTGTTCCAAAAGTGCAATAAAATCAACGAGTTTTGCCCGGAACATCGGTCCTTCACTAAGGATTTCCTTCAACCAACTATCGATGATCACCACATGATTATAAAACTCATTGGCATGCATCATCTGCATATTCTGGCGTTCTTCGGCCTTGTTTTTGGCATTGAAAATATAATTCACGATCATGAACTCATCGAGCTGGACAGATACCTTTTCGGTGCGTGCTTCTTCTTCGGTATAATCGACGATGATATCTGGCAATCGGGACAACAGTGTCTTGATCTCATTATTCTTGATCAATTCAAGCGATCCAGAATAGATCAGTGAATTGGCCACACCCATATTTGGATTGTACGACCAATTGATTGTGACGACTCTAGCCACTGAATCCATGACCTGATAAGGCGCATGGAATCGCTCTTCGCTTAAGAAAAAGGCTACGGCCTGGTCTTGTGCCAAGTGCCTATCAAAAGCCTCATCAAAGGCCTCCAAATTGGTTTTGAAATCGTCGCGTAAGCTTTTGAGGTATTGGCTCTCAAGCTGGTCTCTCTTGTTCTGTTCGTTCCAGTTATTGAGCCCGAAGGATAGACTGATCCCTAGAAAGACCACCAAAAACTCTAAAGCATATTGTGTGAATAGTTTTTTCATGTCTGCGAATTATGCACTCAAATATAATATAATCACTGCATTTTAGGGTGGGCTTTATTTGACAAAGCATGCCATTCACGAAAGGCAAGGCCTTTAATAGGATACATCATAAACCACAAAAAGAGAAATAATGTCGGCAATAACCCCAACACAGTGTGGTGTATAGTACTGGGGTGCAAAGTGTTAAAAGTTTGGTATTTTTACTTGTTTTTTAAAAGATCTCATGATGATGGAATTCATAGCGCTAAAATTGAAGAAAGTCAGGCGCACCAAAGGTATATCGCAAGAAGACCTCGCCTATATGTGCGGGCTTAATCGAAATTATATCGGAATAATTGAAAAAGGCCAAACTAATATTTCGATGAAGGTCTTTCTGAAACTTTGTAAAGGACTCAATGAAAACCCTGCCGATATCCTTAAGGAGGTTGATTTGGCATATTTAGAAAAGGCTGAGCTATAGATAGGCGCGAGAGTCTTAAACCGCTTCAGCCCTCCGTGAAGGTTCTTTCATGGGTGACCACAAAACGCGGATAATCCATTATTTTATTTAAATAAACTGCAAGGCATTTTTTTAATGCACTAGGCTCTAGCGTAAACTATCGCCCTAGCGATTACATCATCTGGACTCGTTAAAGATTTAGACTTGTTGTTTTTCGAAAACAGCACAGCATGATATTTGATAATCATCTATAGGTCACTTATAAAATTTTAATGTATTCGAATTCATTGACCACTCTACCTCTTTAAACTTTTTCAAAAAACCTACCCCTATGAGTAAGTCATTAATATCTTCACGATCAGGAACAATTGCAACAACATTTTTAACTAAATAATCTCCAATTCTCAAGGCCTTGATTTTG
>TARA_B110000503_G_scaffold143718_1_pt1 | contig 32836 bp, 30 predicted proteins | sample TARA_B110000503 | Tara Oceans TARA_B110000503 (sample SAMEA4397472) | marine metagenome | biome: Polar Biome; feature: [SRF] surface water layer (ENVO:00010504); material: water (ENVO:00002006), including particulate matter (ENVO:01000060) such as... | depth 5 m | reverse complement strand
GACAATTTTACTTCAGGGACATCGGTTTTGAAGGTGAGGATTCACCCCGGTACGCGAATGCGGCTGAACGCAAGTATGTCACGGGTGGTTCCGTCATGTTTCGTCGGCAGTGCTTGGAGGATGTTGGCGACTGGGACGAAGACTTCATTATGTTTGTGGAGGATATGGATTACAGTATTCGTTGCCGAAAAGCAGGATGGAAGCTTTGGTATTCCCCGAGCAGTATCCTGTTCCACCAGTACCATGGCAGTTCTTCGGAAAAATTGTGTGATTTCTTTTGCACCCGAAATCGCTTTCTTTTTGTAGCCAAACATTTCCCTCTCGAGTTGCCTGGTTGTATAGAGACATCTCATTGCTATGAGGCGGGACAGTATGACCTCTTATATCGTTCTCTTTTGCACAGCATGCGAAAAATGTGCACTTACCATGACACAGACACAGTCACCATGGTACTGCGTGCACTCAAGGAGTGTCTTCCCGGCTATATCGGCGCTTGCAGTGCTTATACCTTTTTCTCGCAGTTGGAAGTCATTTTAGGACTGCGTAAAATACGTGTTGGAATTTATGACCATGCAGGGCATTTTGCGGGTGGAGGGCAGCGGTATGTCGCTGAGATGGCCGCTATTTTGCAGGATCGCTACGACGTCACCTACATTTTTAATAATGATGTGCAGTTGAGTGATTTCAAGGACTGGTTTGATATTGACCTTACGCCTAGTGCTATGAAAATCATCAAGATCCCTTTTTTCGAAGAGAGAGGCTGTTACACGCCGAATGAGTCCATGGTGGTCAACGAAGTTGAAAATCCATTCGACATAATCAGTTGGGAGAGTTTGAACTACGATATTTTTATTAATGCGAACATGTTGGGAAAAGTCAATCCGCTTTCGGCGGTGTCTCTTTTTGTCTGTCACTTTCCTGATCAGGAAAAGGAGAATTTCTTTCAGGTCGATAGGTATGACCATTTGATTGTGAATAGCGATTATACTGGCGGCTGGGTGAAAAAGCGCTGGCAGTTAAATCCTAGTGATAAACTGTATCCACCAGTGAATATGTACAACCCAGGCAGTAGGTCTAATGAAAAACACAATATCATTCTCTCGGTTTCTCGCTTTGAAGTAAGTGGCAGTAAAAAGCAGATTGAGTTGGTGCGGACATTCAGTGAGATGTGTGTCCATTATCCGGTTCAGACGCGTGGCTGGAAGTTGGTGTTGGTCGGAGGGAGCACACCTGACAACATGTATCTCGGATCCCTTAAAGAAGCGATAGCGGAAGCGCAGTGTCCTATTGAGCTTGTTGTTAATGCCGCTGTTAGTGAGATTAAGGAATGGTATCGCGTGGCAGCGGTGTTCTGGCACGCGTGTGGATTGGACGAGATTCAGCCAGAGCGCGTTGAGCATTTTGGTATGACAACGGTTGAGGCCATGCAAAACTACTGTGTTCCCGTTGTCATTGATGGCGGTGGACAGAAGGAGATTGTTGAACATGAGTATTCTGGCTATAGGTTTTCGAGTCTGGATGATTTAAAGATCTACAGTCTTACACTTATTGGGGACGAAGGCCGGCGCAAAACGATGGCTGAATGTGCCTTTGAGCGCAGCCATTTGTTTAGTAAGGACGTATTTAAGATTAAGTTCGAGAAGCTCTTGGCTCAGTTAGAGCTTGAGCTGTCGGGGAAAGACTCCCTCCCGGGCGCGGCCACTAACACGTGATATATGGTGGCTAAGACTGCTCTTTAGGTAGTGATTATCAACCGCAGAGCCTGCAGTTGCAGATTGGCGTGTTTAATGTGAGTGGCACACTCTTCCATCCGGTAGGTGAGGTCGTCCAGCTCGTCCTGGCGAATGGACGGATTAACTATTCGCAAGCTGGTGAGCCGGTCTAATTCTGTACCCAAGTCGATGCGCATTGTTCTCTCCGCATCAATCAGTATTTCCTCTAGTTTTTTCTCGGCTTGCGCTGACGCCAGCGACATTTTGGCTTCCACTTCCGCATGTACCTGTTTGATGATGGCCAGACCGGTAGCTTTTTTAACTTTCTCGATGAGTTGATTGAGACGTTCATGCGGTACCAAGTCTGAGAGATCCTTTCCTCGCGCGTCGACGAGCAGGCGCATAGGATTAAGGGGTAAAAACCGCTCAAGTTGAAGCGTTCTAGGGGCAACACAATTAACGGTATAGAGCAGCTCCAACAGCATGGTGCCAGGTGCCACACCTTTGAGTTTAATGGTGCCGAGTGCAGCATTGCCTATTTCAGTTGATTGCACTATGTCCATTGCCCCGAGGATCATGGGATGCTCCCACGTTAGGAATTCTAGATCCTCCCGCATAAGAGCCTTTTTGCGGTTGAAGGTAATAGTGGTGCCGTCTTCCCTGAGGCCCGGAAAATGACCGATGAGCATGTTTTCAGACGGCCGTAATATCAGTGTTTGTTCAGAGTGAAACTCCTGCTCGACTCCGAAGGTTTCACACAGCGCTTCGAGATAGAACTCTAGCGTATTATTGACTTCGATAGCCACAATTTCATCAATTAGAGCGTTGGCGATAACGGGCTTGCAGGAGTTGCGTTCCAGTAACTTATCGCGTCCGTCGCGCAATTCCTGTCGTGTCTTTGCAGTGAAAACTGCACTGTCTGTCAGTAGGGTATCAAAAGTCTCAGTACGCTGTTCTAATTCTGATAAAAGGCGGTCCTGAAACATTTCAAAAATCATATACCCCGCAGAGCAGCTATCGCGGAACACGTTGAGACCTTGGTCATACCATTCGAATAATGACTGCTGGGCAGTTTGCGCGAGATACGGCACGTGAATGTCTATGTCGCACTGTTGTCCGATACGGTCGAGGCGCCCAATGCGTTGTTCGAGCAGGTCCGGGTTCATCGGTAGATCGAACAATATGAGATGGTGAGAAAACTGGAAGTTGCGTCCTTCGCTCCCAATCTCTGAGCAGACAAGCGTCTGAGCACCGTTTACCTCATCTGCGAAATAGGCCGCGGCACGATCCCGCTCAATGATCGACAGCCCCTCATAAAAAGCCGAGGATCGGATGCCGGCACGCAGATGCAAATGATGTTCTAGCGCAACTGCAGTTGAAGCGTGCCCACAGATGACCAGAACTTTGGCAGGGCGGAGCTGTTTAAGCTTTTTCTCCAGCCAGGTTACTCGTGGGTCGAATGCAAGCCAGCTGTCGTCGAGGTAGGGTGTTTCTGGATAAAGCCGCTCCTTGAGGTCGAGCTGTGCGTGTATGTACTCCTCCGGCGCCTCCAGTGGGTATTGGTGCAGTATCCGTTGTGGGAAACCTGCAACGGCAGCGCGAGTATTTCTGAACAAGACCCGTCCCGTGCCGTGTCGATCTAGTATTTGTTCGATGATGCTAGCGGTAGGTGCCCCGGCGTCCAGCCCCGAGGGCAGATCATCAACGACTTTGCCCGCTTCTAGCGCGTCGGCTAGCTCACTCCATTTGCGGTACTGTTGTTCCTCATCCTTGAATTTCTGTAAGTCATGAAAGCGCGAAGGATCTAGCAAACGAAGACGCGCAAAATGGCTGGCCTGTCCAGTTTGTTCAGGTGTAGCAGTGAGTAATAATAGCCCTTTCGTTTGTTGTGCTAGGGCCTCAACAAATGCGTAGTCATCGTTTGGAGTGTCTTGTGCCCAGCGCAGATGATGGGCTTCATCAATGACTATTAGGTCCCATTGTGAAGCCAGCGCCTCGGTTCGCAATGCGGGTTGGGAGACAAAAAGCTCGAGGTTGCTGAGCACCAATTGTTCTGTCTCGAAGGGATTACCTTCGGTGATTTCAGCTAGACGCTCGGCATCGAAAAGAGAAAAATGCAAATTGAAGCGACGTAGCATTTCTACTAGCCACTGGTGCAACAGACTGGGCGGCACCAATACGAGTATTCTGGAGGCGCGCCCCGTCAGCATCTGCTGCTGAATGATCATTCCTGCCTCAATCGTTTTTCCAAGGCCTACTTCGTCCGCCAGCAGCACACGTGGGGCGTGCCTTTGACCTACTTCATTAGCGATATAAATTTGGTGCGGCAAAAGGTTTGTACGCGAGCCCATCAGGCCTCGCACAGCCGAGCGCTGTAGCTTGTCCAAATGTATAAAGGTTGCGAAGCGCAACGCAAATTCACTGTGCTTGTCGAAATGCCCATTGAGTAAACGCTGCTGTGGCGTGGTCAACTGGATAAATGCGTCAAGCTCCAGTTCAGATACTGTCAACTTCTGCTCGTGGTGATCCGTGCCGATATAGACCAATAGCCCGTGGTGCTCCGTGACTTCGGTTACCAGCACAGCGACCTGATCAACCGTAGAGATATGGTCTCCCACCTTAAAGCGCAGTCGTGTGAGGGGGGCATTTTCGATGGCGTAGGTGCGTTCCTCTTCCACGGCGGGAAAGGCGAGGGTAACGCGACGCCCTTCGATGTCTACAATGATACCAAGTCCTAATTGGGCGTCAGCATGACTTACCCAGCGTTGTCCAATAATGTAGTCCATCAAAGAGATTTGCCTGTGATATTGCAAAGAGGGGCATTTAAAACGGAAGGTAGTTTATCACTGAAAGCGCGCATAAGCTTGGGTCTAGTGTGCCGAAATTTAACCTGGTGCTGCAGGTGTTGTTGCCTGTGTTTCCTTTAGGCCAGAGAAAAAGACATCCAGACTATTGTAGTAGGCTTGTTGCAATAATTCTTCAATATCGACTTCCTTGATAGCGGCGAGGGTTTCAGCAATAAAAGGTAGATAATAGGGTGCGTTAGGTCTGCCACGATAGGGAACAGGGGTTAGATACGGAGCGTCCGTTTCCAGTAATAGCTGAGTCATAGGCGTGGCGGCGACAACTTGCCTCACGTTATCTGCGCTGTTGAAGGTAGTGATGCCGTTAAAACCCAGCATAAAACCCTCTGCGAGACAGAACTCTGCCAGTGCCAGAGAGGAGGTAAAGCTGTGTATCACGCCCTTGCGATTAAGGGACGTACTGCAATTTTTTAGTATGTCTCGCGTATCATCGTCGGCTTCTCGAGTATGGATGACGACAGGCAGGTCAAGTTCTATAGCAGTCTGCAATTGCTGCTCAAAAACAGAACGCTGCACCGCGCGGTCTGCGTGGTCGTAATAATAGTCTAGGCCGATTTCGCCCACCGCAAGTATTTTGGCATGCCCTGCGTTTCTTCGGATAATGGCATCAACCTCAGGAGTGTAGGACTCGGCCTCGTGTGGATGGATTCCCTGGGTGCCCCATATGTTGGCGGAAGACGTGGCGAGTTTCATGACACTCTCTAGATTGCCCGCTGAGACAGCGATAGTGATAATCCGCTCTATACCGACCTGGCGTGATTTTGCAAGGGTGATCTCCAGGTCCGCCTGATCCAGATAGTCCAGGTGGCAATGGGTTTCTATGATGGGTGTTTTAAAGTGCGGGATGTCGCGCCGCTTTTTCTTGCTCATCGCTGGGAACTGCCTGATGTTGCAGATCTACGTGCTCCAACTAGTGCGGCTGGGCAAACGTTAACGGCTATCAGACTGAATATACCTCTATTGAAGCTTAAATTTTTCTCTGTCTATGCAGCGTCGATTGGCTTTCGTTGAGATTGCACTGGTCTAGGATTTTGATTTTCTGGGCGCACGTTTTTTCACCGCAACGCTTGCCTTGTTCTTGGGTGTCGTTGTCCCGCGCACTTTTATCGTTGCTTTAACGGGGTTCTTAGGCTTCGTTACTCTTTTTACCAAAGGATCTACCGAGGCGCCCGTTTCAGAACGCAATTTGGGCGCTACTTTACCTATCGGCCTGATGGGGGCTTGTGCTCGCTTGGGTGATTGGATTTTGGCCTTGGCTGCAATCGCTGCAGTTTTACGCCGCGCGGGCTCCAGTTCGGCCGCAGCGGCATAGAGCTCTTCATAGGCGCCCACCAAGCAGTCGTGATAGAACTCGGGATCAGGCATGATGTCCCTGTCCGCCAGAACGGACAACGTGAGTTTCCCAGAGTAGCTGAATACGAGATGAAAAATCCCCATGCCGGGGGTCAGTACACCGAGTCCATAGTAGTCCACCATTTTGGCGCCCGCACAATACAGCGGGAAGTTGGGGCCTGCGACGTTGGAAATGCAGGTCGAGATATTCACTGGAATGTGTTTAGACAGTTGGTTGCGCGACCAGAAGCTGGCTACCGATTTCGAGATGACGGGAGCAAGCACGCCTGCTAACATTAGCGCATCTACCATGGGGCTGGCTTCGCCGCTGACCTTCGCTTCTTCAGCCGACCCTTTAATAGCAGTAATTCGCTCGAGCGGGTCAGCGATATCGGTGTGTAGCGAGGAGAATATCGAGCCGACCTGATTGTTTTCGTCGGTGGTTCCGCGTCGGGTACGCATGTTCAAAGGCATAGCCGTTGCGAGAGATCCCTCTTTCGGTGCCTCGCCTTTGGACGCCAGATAGCGCTGCAGAGCACCGCCAATCACACCAAGAGCGACGTCGTTTATCGTAGCATCGACAGCATTTTTGATGTCCTTGAAGCCTTCCAGCGGGAATTCTGCTGCGTCAAACACGCGGTGTGGGCCAACAGATTTGTTTAGAATGGTTTTCGGTGCTGAGATGTCAGGGGGAGGGACTTCTTTAAGCGCAATATCGATGGCATATTGAGTCAGGTCTTTAGCACTTTTGAGAGTGCCAGTGACCAGTTGTACTGTGTTTTTCGCACTATTGAGGGTCGCTTTGGTCATTAGTTCTGCAACTGAAGGCGCAGTGTCTACCAGACGCGGTTCAGTCTCCCAGCTGTGTTTTTGCTCAGGGTTCGGCACCAGATCGTGCAAGGCTGTCAGAAAGGACGAACCGCCGGCGCCGTCGACCATGGAATGGTGCATTTTGGTGTAGACAGCGAAACAGCCTTTGGGAAGATTGGGGATGTTGTCCAGCCCCTCGATAATATAGGCTTCCCAAAGTGGCCGGGACATATCCAGCGGACGAGAGTGAAGGCGGGCGGTCTGAATGCATAACTGTCGCCAGTCGCCAGGTTGTGGCAGGGCAATATGTCGCAGATGAAACTCTACGTCAAAGTTAGCGTCTTTTATCCAGTAGGGCCTATCCAGACCACCAGGAACTTCTACTAATCGCGTTCGAAATAACGGTAGATCTCCGAGGCGGCGCTCAAAGCTGGCAATGACGTCTTTAAAACGAACGAACCCCCCGGGGGCCGTTGACGGATCATAAATTCCCATGCCGCCGATATGTTGAGGGGTATTGGTTTGCTCCAGATTGACGAAGGCAGAGTCGAGTATTCCTAGTTGTTTCATAATCTCTCAAGGGGCCATTGGGGGCGTACATCTATTTCGCTTGAAGATGGCTGAGTGTGACGAATTATCCGTTGGATACCATTCCTGACAGGCAGCTCTCCAGGGACTTATCACCTAGCGCATATCATGCAAAGATCGCATGCCAAACACTACAAGCATAACACGGGTCATTTATATCATTGATGCCCATTTCAGACCACAATGGGCAGCCAAAAACTGCTCAACAAGACAACTATTTCGCATAAAATCCTGTCCAGACGGGTATTTGAGCCGTACGTGTAAGTCCACAACCCTATGCGTTCTGTAATACCATCAGCGCGCCGTGCGCCGCGATTGGCTTGAGAGTCTTCCATTCAATGATCTCAGCAGAGAAGCGATCTTCACAACGCTGTGCCATGTCAAAGAAGGTCGAGCGTTTCGGATCAGCGATCACGATGTGTTTTACGCCCGCCTTGACTGCGCGGTTGACCATATTGAAAACGGGGTCCACTAGTTCATCCCAGAAACAGATGTCTGCAGCGATAAGCATGTCGAATTGAGACAGTTGTTTGGTGGTTAATTTTTCAAAGGTAGACACAAGGGGTGTAGTGGAGACCCCGTTCAGACCAGCGGATGCTTCCAGATAAGGAAATACGTCGGGGTCCGCATCAGCTGAAGTAACCTGAGATCCAAGGGTCTTGGCGCACCAGATGCCAGAAATTCCCCAGCCGCAGCCGACGTCGATGACGCTGTTGCAGTGCTCCGGTCGATTTTTGCCCAAGTAATCTATGAGCAGGCGACTGGATTTCCAAAGTTTATTCCCGTGTATGGAGGGTTTAACGCCCTCGCGTCTAACCTGTCTCATTAGCGGGTGAGAACTAGTGGGCATCGTAACGCCGCGAAAGCGGTGTGCTGTTGTTGGTTTGCTCTTGTTCAACGTAATTCCTTTTTTGTTACGAGGCTAATCCAGGTAGCAGAGGTTCAAGCAACTTCTTGCAGCGTGCGAGAATAAAAGTATTGTTCGCTGCGGTCCACAACATTTGCCGCTAAACCAGAAGACTTGTTGGTCACTGTGCTAAAAGCTCAATGGTGTGCCGTTGCCTGTCATGCCGCTGTTAGCTGTTCTTGCTGGGTTAGATGGCGACACTGGATCAGGTTGGTCCACTGGGATACGATGATCGTGCGGATATTCTGATAGGGGTTCACGGGCCATAGGAGGTATTGTGCATGGTAGTGGTCAGGGAGCGGGTTGAACTTTTAGAGAAGAACAAGCCGAAGCAGGAAAGGGCCAAGCGCACGTACGAAGCAATTCTTACGGCAGCTGCAGAGCTACTGGTTGAGGTTGGGGTGGAGCGTATTTCGACGAATATTGTCGCCGAAAGAGCCGGTATCACCGTGCCTGCTCTTTATCGTTACTTTCCGAATAAATACGCTGTTCTGAATGCGCTGAGTGCGGCATGTATGGATAAACAAAATGCAGTTTTCCAGCAGTGGTTTGACCAACATTTAGAGCAGGCTGCTCCGCAGCTGTTAGCGGACGATATTTATGGCCTGCTCAAGGGCACCTACGATGTCACCCAGGAGCAGGCAGGCGGCTTGGAGGTGATGCAGGCTTTGCGGGCAGTCGAGCCATTGCGTGACGTGCGATTTGCCTCGCGCAGATTAGTCGCTAGCCAGTTCGCAACGATTGCTGCGGCGTTTCTAGATCGGCCAGCGGATGGGCTGGTTATGACACAGGCACGGCTGACAATAGATTCGAGTTACGCTATCGTAGAGATGGCAATGGAGGGCCAGTCACTCTGGGCTGACAGCATACTGCGCGAGGGCGCACGAATGATTCAGCTGTATTGGCAAGGTATTCTGCGCTCTGACTGAGCGTTAAGGTCAGTCCTCTCCCAGCACATCCTCGGCCTGGGGACCCTTGTCGCTGTCGGTGACAACAAAACTCACGGTTTGGCCGTCACGCAGGCCGCGGCGGCCTTCACCGCGGATAGAGCGAAAGTGTACAAAAATTTCCTCACCGTCGTCCTTAGTAATAAAGCCAAAGCCCTTGGAGACGTTAAACCACTTTACCGTTCCACGGTCGCGCGATGTGTCGGAGGTGGATTGTGGCCGGTTAGCATTGTCTGAATCTGAGCCAGAATGAGTCACGTTATCGCGAACAAGGAGCGCGGTTGCAGTTGTGGCAACAAAAAACGCGACCAACATTTGCGGGAACTGTTCAGGGTCAAATGGCTGGCCTGTAAGAACTAGCGTGTATAGCGTGCAAGCTATAACAGCAATGACGAGACTGATAATAAGTTTTGTAATGAGACTCATCGGTTTCCTCCCAATGATTAACCGTGTCAGGATTGCACGGTGTTAATGGCGCTGGGCATTCTAACATCAATGGCGCTGATGGGAATGCCTCATGGAAAATAAGTAGTATTAGAGTTGCGCTGGATTGGCTTTAGCGCCAACTTGAAATAACGCAAGGCGCTAATGCCCTGTCCACCCAAACGGCAGCACTCATGGCATGGCTAAGCATACGCGTTCTTCAGAGTTTCAAGACATCTTCAGCTTGCAGGCCTTTGGGGCCCTCGGTGAGCGTAAATTCCACTGCTTGGCCTTCATTGAGAGTGCGAAAACCTTCACCCTGTATCGACCTGAAGTGCACAAAAACGTCTTCTTCGCTGTCCTGCCTGGTCACGAAGCCGAACCCCTTGGCGTTATTGAACCACTTGACCGTGCCACATATTCGATCACTCATTCTGCTGTCCTCGGTTTTGAATTTTATTTTATTATGTTTGGCGTGCGCTGAATAAGCCTTTTGAAAGCCAAAAGTCTCTACAGCACAATGTTCAGATGCCTCGGATACGTTGTAATTGCTCCCGCAAGGTTTCCAGCGCCTGCCGCTGCGTGTGCATTTTATCCTTTTCTTTAGCGACGACAGCTGCCGGTGCTTTGTCGACAAACGCTGCATTACCCAATTTACCTTGCAGACGTGTTTGATCGCTTTCGAGTTTGCCAATCTCGCGATTTAAACGGTTGATTTCTGCATCCTTATCAATGAGCCCCGCCATCGGCACCAAAATTTCTAATTCGCCCGCCAGTGCCGTCGCGGCCAGTGGAACAGCATCATCTGCTGCCAGCCAGTCGATATGCGAAATCTTAGCGAGCTTTCTTAGATATTGCGAATTTTTGGAAAGCCTGAGGCGGTCATTTTTATCGCCCTTGCGCAGCAGTACTGAGAGCTCCTTTCCGGGAGGAATATTCATTTCGCCACGAATGTTTCGGACGCCCTCAATAACCACTTTGAGCCACTCAATATCTTCATTGGCACGAAGGTCTTTGTCGTGTTCATTGGGCTGGGGGTAGGGCTGTAACATTATGGTAGGCCCTGATTTCCCTGCTAAAGGCCCGACCGACTGCCAGATTTCCTCTGTAATGAACGGCATCATGGGATGTAGCAGCCGCAGCCATATCTCCAGCACACGAATCAGAGTTTGACGCGTGCCGCGCTTTGCTTCAGACGAAGCGTCATCGTCCCAGAGAACAGATTTTGACAGCTCCAGATACCAGTCACAGTATTCGTTCCAGATGAACTCGTACAATGCCTGTGAGGCCATATCGAAACGGTAGTTGGCGACAGCGCGTGTTACCTCTGCAGTTGTTTCCTGAAGTTTACTTATAATCCATCGATCGGCCAGGCTCAATTCCACCGTAGAATCATTCTGCGTGCCACAATCCTCGTCCTCACAGTTCATCAGCACATAACGTGCAGCATTCCAGATTTTGTTGCAAAAATTTCTATAGCCCTCGATGCGACCAATGTCGAATTTAATATCACGGCCCGTCGAGGCCAGCGAGTAATAAGTGAAGCGCAGTGCGTCGGTGCCATAAGATTCGATGCCGTCAGGGAATTGCCGACGTGTGGATTTTTCAATCTTAGTCGCAAGCTGGGGCTGCATCATGCCGCTGGTGCGCTTGAGGATTAGTTGCTCGAGTTCGATGCCATCAATGAGATCGATGGGATCGATAACATTGCCCTTCGATTTGGACATCTTCTGGCCGTCGCTATCGCGCACTAAACCGTGTATGTAGACGGTATGAAATGGCACTTCCTGGCGCAGGTGTAAGGTCATCATGATCATCCGAGCGACCCAGAAGAAGATAATATCAAAGCCGGTTACCAGCACGGAGCTCGGATGAAAGGTGGCGAGTTCCTCTGTTTCATCCGGCCATCCTAAGGTTGAAAAGGTCCACAGCGCGGACGAGAACCATGTGTCGAGAACATCCTCATCCTGGCACAGTATTGTCTCGTCGCCCAGCGTGTTTTCCTTTCGAACAGCCTCTTCGTTCTCTCCGACATAAAAGTTTCCGTCGGTGTCATACCAGGCAGGAATGCGATGTCCCCACCACAACTGGCGACTGATACACCAGTCCTGGATGTCCCGCATCCAAGCGAAGTAGGTATTTTCCCATTGTTTGGGTACGAACTGGATGTCTCCATTTTCCACGGCCGCGATGGCGGGTGTGGCCATTTTTTTGGCGTCGACATACCACTGATCTGTCAGATAGGGCTCGATGACGACACCGGATCGGTCTCCACGTGGCACGCTTAACGTGTGGCCTACGACTTTGTCGAGCAATCCCAAGGCGTCCATATCGGCGACCACGCGGTGGCGTGCCTCGAGTCGGTCAAGGCCGCGATAGGATTTTGGGGCAGTGTCATTGATCGCCGCATCGTCGTTTAAGATGTTTATTATAGGTAGCCCATGCCGCCGGCCCATCTCGTAGTCGTTGAAATCATGGGCCGGGGTAATTTTGACACAACCGGTGCCAAATTCGCGGTCTACATAATCATCGGCGATTATCGGTATTTCGCGATCGCACAGCGGCAGTATAACGGTGCGTCCAATCAGATCCGCGTAGCGCTCGTCTTCCGGGTGAACCGCTACTGCGCAGTCGCCCAGCATGGTCTCAGGGCGAGTGGTGGCGACTGTGAGATGGCCCTGACCGCCAGCCAGTGGATAGTTGAAGTGCCACATGTGGCCCTGCTCCTCTTCGGAGATGACCTCAAGGTCGGAGATAGCGGTATGAAGCGCTGGATCCCAGTTAACCAGCCTCTGGCCACGGTAAATGAGGCCCTCCCGGTAAAGCCGGATAAACACCTCCTGCACCGCTGCAGAGAGTCCCGGGTCCATGGTGAAGCGCTCGCGAGACCAGTCTAGGGAAGCCCCAAGGCGTCGCATCTGTTGGGTAATAGCGCCGCCCGATTGTTCTTTCCACTCCCAGATTTTTTCAACAAATTTTTCGCGTCCCAGATCATGACGGTTGATGTTCTGTGCTTCTAGCTGACGCTCAACCACCATTTGCGTGGCAATACCGGCGTGATCGGTGCCGGCCTGCCAGAGTGTGTTGTAGCCAGACATGCGGTGGTAGCGAATAAGCGCGTCCATGATGGCTTCCTGGAAGCCGTGTCCCATGTGAAGGCTGCCAGTCACGTTGGGTGGCGGGATCATAATGCTATAGGCCTGTTCGCCACCTTGGGGGGCGAAATACCCCTCATTTTCCCACTCCTGATACCAGCGAGTTTCAATGTTGGCGGGTTGGAATGTTTTATCCATAACTTAGTGAATCCGAAAGAGGATGGGTCATTAAGCCGGCCGAAGTCTTTGGCCAGCGTAGCGAGCAATTATACGGTAGTCGTCCGCTGATCGGAATCACGGTATCGCTAAGCGGTCAGGCACGATGCAACTAAAGATCGTGCTTTTCCAACTGATAACCGCGTTCCTTATAGAATGTCCAGGATTTTCGCAGCGCCGCGAGGCTGTCGGGTTCCTGTGTGACGACCTCGGCGACACGCGCAAATCGGCTGAAGAAGGATGGGATCTCCAGCTGCAGATTAATCAAAAGGTCGTTGTGATTGTCTGGCTCTTGCCCCCAGCCTATGGCAATACTTTCGGAGTGCTCCCGCCCGTGCAGCCCGTGGGGAAGAAAACTGGCAGGTCGAAAGCTCCACAAAAATTCATTGAGTTCAGTCGCCTGTGCCTCGTCGGTCGCGTGTATGAAGATGCGATGTCCACGCTGAAAGGCTTTGTCAGCTAAACGTGCAGCAACCCGCAATCGTTGACCTGAATCAGAAGTCTGCACCACGTAAAAGCCTACCAGCGTCATTATTATTGGCCTGCACGGTCCAAAAGATAACGGGTTAGAAGCGCCACGGGGCGTCCGGTCGCTCCCTTTGGCGCGCTATTCCAGGCCGATCCCGCGATATCAAGATGGGCCCAGTGGTAGTCGCGTGCGAAGCACGATAAAAAGCATGCAGCGGTGATAGAGCCGCCACCGGGGCCGCCGATATTGGCCAAATCTGCAAAGTTGCTTTTGATCTGGGCCTGATAGTCATCCCACAATGGCATGCGCCAGGCGCGGTCGTGCGAATCGGTGCCCGCGGCGAGTAATTGTTCAGCCAAGGTATCTTCGTTGGCAAAGAGTCCAGTGGCATGAGAGCCAAGGGCCACTACACATGCGCCTGTGAGAGTCGCTATGTCGATGACCGCTGCAGGCTTGAATCGCGCCGCGTAGGTCAGGGCATCGCACAGAACCAACCGTCCTTCAGCATCTGTATTGAGTACCTCGATTGTTTTACCCGACATGCTGGTTACAATATCGCCAGGCTTGGTCGCTTTTCCGTCCGGCATGTTCTCGGCAGCCGCCACAATGCCTACAACGTTTAGCGGTAACGCCAACTCAACAATAGCGCGCATAGTACCCAATACACTAGCTGCACCGCCCATATCAAACTTCATTTCGTCCATTTTAGCACCGGGTTTAAGGGAAATGCCGCCGCTATCGAAAGTGACCCCTTTACCAATCAGCACCTGGGGCTTGTCTGCTGTTTTACCTCCCTTATAGTTCATGACGATGAGCTTGGCAGATTGTTCGCTGCCGGCTGAAACTGACAGTAGAGCGCCCATGCCCAGCGCTCGCATTTGCTTCTCCTCCACTATGCTGACAGTCAACTTGGCACTGTTGCGTGCCAATTTTCGGGCTTGTCTTGCCAAATAAGAGGGTGTACAGATATTGCCCGGTAAATTGGCGAGGTTGGCGGCTTCATTGATGCCCAGGCCGATAGCGTTACCCTCGCGTAGGGCGCTAGCAGCGAGTCGTGATGGAATGGCACCCTTAGTATTAATGACCAAGCGGGTCAGCTTCATTGCGGCCCTTGGTTTGGAAACGGTTTCGGTATAGCGATACGACGCAGCAATGAGATGTCGGGCTAGGTAGGTCAGCATCCATTTGGCTTCGTTTTCTTTCAGTCCTAGTCCTGCCAGGTGCAACATGGCCTCACTGGCCTGTTTGTTTAAAAGTGCGTGATAGACGGTTCGGCTGAATTTTCTGGCGCCTTCTCGATCAAACGTCTTTGCGTCTCCGCACCCAATCAGCAGTATACGTTTGGCGGCATTGGTGCCGGGCAGCATGAGGCTCTCACCCGACTTAGCACTAAAGTCGCCGAGCGCAAGCGCCGCTTTTATGGCGCCAGACGAGGCTTTATCGAGTTTTAATGCCGCGCCTGCCAATTTTGTATCTTGGAACAGTGGCAAAATGGCACATTGACTGGCGGCAGTGGCTGCATCGGTCACGTCTCTTGCGATGAACGTCATAGCGGTCATAGATATATTCCTCAGTGGAGTTAAAGCGCTCTAGTGTATGCTGGCCGGCGGCCAAACTGAACTGAAAAAACACTGGAGCGCAAAAGTGTCAGGGCTTTATGTGTCTTCCGGCTTTTCCCGATTGGGTAGCAGGATTAATTCGGTGCCGGAAATATAGTCATGCCAATAGCGGTGATTTCGATCCACCAGACACCACAGATAACCAAGTCCCAGACAGGCTGCAGACAGGAATGCTCCCAGACAGCGAAGTATAGATTTGCCTATTGTGGGAGGGCCGCCTTGGAAATCAACTAGCTTTATGCGCCACGTCTGCATGCCGAGGGTTTGCCCGCTTTTAACCCAAAAGATACTGAAGAAAAGCACGATGCTCAGCGTCGTCAGAAGCTGAGCCAGGTGGGCATTGAGGACTTGCTGTTCTCCGTCTGTCGCTGTAACCACAGCACCCAGTGCCAGTCCATTGACTACAGCTACCAGAGCTAACACCAAGAGCGCGTCATAGAGTATTGCCGTCAGGCGCCTTAGCAGCGAAGGACTATGGGATCGATTAGGTTCTGTCATGCACTGGAGTTTAGCATTATTGGGCAAAAGTATTAACGAAATGTAAATTGAGAGCGACTTCATGCCCGTGATACATTGATGGTCAATTGTAGAGGCTGTGCGCATGAATGTACTGCTGGTGGAAGATGATGAGCGGGTAGGTGATTTTATCGTCACTGAGCTGACTGCGGTGGGTCACAGTTGTGTCCATGAACTCGACGGTGCAGCTGGGCTTCGAGCGGCACAAAATGCCACCTTTGATGTGATGGTTATCGATCGCATGATGCCGCGGATGGATGGGTTGGCATTAATCAATGCTCTACGAGAGGCTGAGAATAACACACCAGTGGTTATACTGAGTGCCCTGGGCGAAGTGGACGACCGGGTGCAGGGGTTGCACTGTGGTGCCGATGATTACCTCGTAAAGCCATTTGCTATGGCGGAGCTGCTGGCAAGACTGGAGGTATTGCATCGTCGCGTCTCTGCGGCTGTGGGTGAGTCGCAAACAACGCTAGTGGTCGCTGACTTATCCATGGACCTGCTGCGCCAGCATGTGCAGCGCCAGACGACTACCGTTACTTTACAGCCCCGTGAGTATAAGCTGCTGGAATATTTGATGCGCCATGCTGGCCAAGTCGTGACGCGGGCAATGTTGCTGGAGCAAGTCTGGGGCTACCACTTTGATCCGCAAACAAATGTCATCGACGTGCACGTGTCGCGCCTGCGGCAGAAAATCGACAAGGATTTCGATCATGCTTTGCTCTCTACAGTGAGGGGAAAGGGGTATCGTCTCGGTCCCCAGCTGGACGACTGAGCACAACGCGATGAAAACGAGGGAAGTCGTTAGTAGTCTTACCTTTCGTGGAATCGTTAAATATGTGACGGCCCTTAGCGCTACCGTGTTTCTCTTGTTGGGTGCTTTCTATCTGTATTTCAGCTATACCTCTTTTCGCGCATTGGGTGAGAGCGTTATGAGCGAACTCGAAACGCTTGAGTTAGTTTATAGCGGGCAGTCTCTGGCAGGCGTCAATCAGTATATCGATGATCAGTTGGCATCGTCGTCAATCCACCGCTTCTATTATTTAGTGACTGACGCGCAAGGCGCAAAAGTTGCAGGAGATTTGCCCGCGCGCCCGAGTTATCGAGAGTTTGATGACGGCTGGTTAGGATTTGAGCTGGCACTGCAGAACTGGGGACAGTCTATTGATGTCGAGTTCTTAGCCTACCCTATGATGCTCGGAGACGGATATCAGGTTATGGTGGCGCGCGATTATGCCGATATTGTTGACCGAGCAGAGTTAGTGTTTCGCACGCTCTTTAGATTTTTAATTGCGACCTTGATATTGGGCATTACAGGAGGATTTTTTAGTGCGGCGCGGACACTGGATCGAGTCGAGCGTTTGAATCAGGATGTTTCCCGCATCATTCGCGGTGGCGCAAACGAGCGACTGCAGGTAGAGGAAGAGAAGGGCTATATTCGTGTTTTGGCCATGTTTATGAATCAGATGTTGGAGCAGATGGAGGCGCTGATGCAGGGCGTGCGGCGTGTCTCTGATAATATAGCGCATGACTTGCGAACACCTCTGACGCGGATGCGCAACGATCTTAGTCAGTTGCGCGATAGGTCAGGTCAGGAGGAGGGAGGGCAGTTAGAGCGCATTATTGAGGAATGTGATGAACTTTTGTCTTCGTTTAATGCGGTCCTGCGAATCTCCACCTTGGAATCGGGCAGCCGTTTGGCCGGCGGAAGCGATGTAGAGCTGCGGGACCTACTCCGAGATTTAGTAGAACTCTATGAACCTCTAGCGGAAGAACGGAACATTGACCTCGTGTTGGAGGCTCCTCAGTCACAGGTGTGTAAAGGCGAAGTGGATTTATTGTTCCAGATGTTCGCCAACCTGCTGGACAATGCGATTAAGTATACAAAGCCGAATGGACATATTCGGGTGCAGATGAGCAAAAAACTGGCAGGTGATGGCAGTAGCAGACATATCGTTGTTATCTCTGATTCCGGGCCTGGTATTGCTTTTTTGGAGCGCGGTAACGTATTTCGGCGCTTTTATCGTGTGGAGTCCAGTCGCGGGGAGCACCCGGGTCATGGTCTGGGCCTTAGTCTGGTGCAAGCGATTGCACAGTATCATTATGGTTCGGTGGAGTTGGGCAATAACAATCCAGGTTTACAGGTGAGCATCGAGCTTCCTTAGCACTCAATTTGTCAAATAGAATTAGCCAGAAGGCTTAGCCTTCCAAAGGAAGATCATCAGCCGTTTGGCGGGGTCCGTGACAGTGCTGAGAGATCGTGCAGCAAAGGTTTTTCTTCGGGTGCAATACCGTCGCTGAAGTCGAAGTCCAAAGGTGACAGTGTGAGGTCGTCGATGTTGGGTGAAACTGGGTTTCTGGACAGAGGTAAATTGGGAATCGTGTCACCCATTGGCGCCATATTCAGGTGACTCGTGTCGGGCATTGCAGGGGGCGATGATGGTTCTTGGGACAAGCGCTGCCCCAATGTGCCCAGCGCGAAGCCAGAGGTATCTATGTTTCGACTGATCGGCGCGGCACGCTCATTGATATGTAAGACGTCGGTTCCTGGAGCAGCCAGACCAATACTCCCGGTGCCTGTCGTGTTTTCCTGTTGTGTGACAGATGCCGGTGTAATCAACCTCGGTGTTTCGAGACGGCCTGTGATCGGTGTGGCCGCCAGCGCTGCAATTTTTTCAGCCGCAGTGTGCATTTTTGTGGGCGCAGGATTGGCCTGTTTGGGCTCAGGTTCGATACGATTTATTGTAGGTTCTGCGCCGGCCCGCTGCATCACAACCTGGTATTTTAGGGCGGTCGCTTTGTCGCAGTCACTTTTAATCAACTGGTTTTTGCCGCTGAATAATTTATCGAGGGTCTGTTGGTCTAGGTTAAACACCTTGGCCAGCTTTTCCTGGACGCTGTCTAGATCATGCCCATCCATTAACCGGCCAGCGAAATAAACATTGTAGCGCTCTGTCATTGGGCTGCTCTCGTGTCATGTCTAACCATAGTATACTGTTTACCGTTGGCGCGGTCTCGCCTGAGTCAAAACCACAATCTGTGGGGTTTATGGCTGACCCTCGTGATGTGCTTCTGCTAAGATGAACGCACTGATCTGTGTGACTGTATTTTCATGAGCAACCGCGTTCCAACTCGATTCGTCAAGACATTGCTGCGTATGGTGGGAGATAAGGGCTATAACTTTAGTCTTGTCCTCAGCGATGCCGGGCTGGATTTTGACCCTTTGAATGAGTCTGACCCGGCATATCGTAGCGAGATCAGTGCCATGCAATATTCTCGCATTTACCAGAGCGTCCTGAGACTGTTGCAGGATGAAACCTTCGGCACGACCGGCAGTGAGTTGGTCGCGCCTGGCGCATTTCGCATGATGTGCTATTGCATTATCTCATGCGATAATCTCGGACAGGCCATTCAGCGTGCTGCAGAATTTTATCGAACATTCTTTGGCGAGAATAGTCAGCTATACGCTAACTTTAGTGACCAGTTCGCCCGAGTAGGCTATCGCACTATGGCGCGAAACGAACGGCCTCGAGTTGAGGCTGCAGATGCCTATGGACTGTCCATGTGGCATCGTTTTTTCGGCTGGCTGTGCGGACGCCCAATAGAGTTAAAACGAGTGGATTTCTCTGGAGACACTCCAGAACGATTGGAGAAATACGAAAAGTTGTTCGGTTGCCCGCTGTATTTTAACCAGGCGCACGATTTGCTCTACTTCGATAGCGCGTGTCTGGGTTGGTCTGTTGTACATACTGAGCACTCCCTGCGCGAGTTTTTGCGTACGGCGCCCTATCAGTTGCTAATGATGGAAACTAGCCCAGAAGCGAATAACATTTCTGCGCAGGTAAAAGCCATGATAGGACATGACTTTAGTGACGGGTTTCCGGGATTTGAAGCCATTAGCAGTGCGCTGAAGGTGTCCGCCCCGACTCTTCGCCGCAGGTTAAAGCGTGAGGGCACAACGTTTCAGCAACTTAAGGACGAGGCACGTTGTGAAGCATCTAAGCTATGCCTTATTCGGCCGGAGTTGTCGATTAATGAGGTTGCGCTGCAGATGGGGTTTACTGATCCTAGTGCCTTTCATCGATCTTTTAAAAAATGGACGTTACAGACTCCAGGGCAGTTTCGTGCCAGTCGTCGCGTCAGTAAAAGATGAGGATCGGAGCTGTCACCCTACGTTGACCTTGGTTATAATTTGTACGCTTGGTTCCTTTAGTAATTTTTTAGCAGGCTCCTCATGATTGTGCAGCAACAAATAGAGCAACAACTTCAGAGCAGATTTTCTCCGGAATTCCTCGAGGTTGGCAACGAAAGCTATATGCATAGCGTGCCGCCGGATTCGGAAACTCATTTTCGGGTCGTGGTGGTCAGTAGCAGCTTTGAAGGGTGTTCCAGGGTTGCCCGGCATCAACAGGTCTATGCCGTGCTTGCGTCGCAACTCGCGGGGCCAGTACATGCTCTTGCTCTGCATACCTACACAGCTGTTGAATGGGAGAAACGAGAGCAGGGAGTACAGGCTTCGCCAGAGTGCCTCGGCGGCAGTAAAGCAGATCAAGCCTAGGGCGAAATAATGGAATCAGTCGTCGTTGCAGCGCTCTATAAGTTTGTCACGTTAGAAGATTACCACGAGTTTCGTGAGCCACTGCTGGACGCGTGCATAACGGCAGGTGTACGAGGCACTTTATTGCTGGCGCGTGAGGGTATCAATGGCACTATCGCAGGGAATAAGGAAGGCGTCGACCACGTAATTGCGTACCTGCGCAGTGATTCTCGCCTGGCTGATCTAGAGTACAAGGAATCCTGCGACGACCATGTGCCTTTTTATCGCATGAAGGTCAAGTTGAAGAAAGAAATAGTCACGATGGGCGTAACAGGGGTTGATCCCAACACGCGTGCGGGGACCTATGTCCGTCCTCATGATTGGAATGATTTGGTTAGCGATCCTGAGGTTTTTTTGATCGATACGCGCAATGATTATGAATGCGACATTGGTAGTTTCATTGGTGCTGTTGATCCGCGTACCCAAAACTTTCGAGAATTCCCCGATTTTGTTCGCGCGAATCTTGATCCTGATAAGCATAAAAAAGTTGCGATGTTCTGTACTGGTGGAATTCGCTGTGAAAAAGCCTCTGCCTTCATGCTTAATGAAGGCTTCGAGGAGGTGTATCACCTGCAAGGCGGTATTTTGAAATACCTTGAAGAGGTGCCGCAGCAAGACAGTCTCTGGGAGGGCGAGTGTTTTGTCTTCGATAACAGGGTTTCGGTTGATCACCAGCTGGAGAAAGGGCGTTATGATCAATGTTTCGGTTGCCGTCATCCCATTACCGAAGAGGAGAAGCATTCTGGACAGTATGAAGCGGGTGTGTGTTGCCCTCATTGCTACGACCGTCTGACGCTAGATCAAGCGACGCGCTTCAGAGAGCGCCAGAAGCAAGTAGAGCTAGCCGCGCTGCGGGGCGAGCCTCATGTCGGTGCGCCGCCGCCAGGGCGTCAGCAGTCCAAAGTGAAAGCCGACCTAGACTGACCACCTTACTTGCTGCAATAGTCCCGCCGATTATTTCAGATAAAGATTGATAGCGTTTCTGAATCCACTTACTGGAACAAAGGTGCTGCGTCCCTCGCCATTGCCTTGCGAAATAACGCCGCACATCAGCGGCTCCGCACTGTTGGAAAGTTGTATTACTGCACCACCAGAAGCGCCCTTGTGGGCCAGACAGTTTGTATCGCCGAGACTGCGCTGCTGGTCTTGAATGACACAGGCAGGGTCGAACGTTAGAGCCTGACCAGAATCGCCTATCCCACTGTCCCTAGAGTAACCGGCCATGGTCACTGGCCGATCCGGATCCGCAATGTGAGGATGGATGTTTAAAGCGATAATCTGTTCTGAGCTTATGTTGCTACGCAAGCGTAAAATGGCCCAATCGGCATGCATTCCACCACCATCGGCCAAGCGCAAAGCTTCTCGCTTCACTGATTCCCCTGTGACTGTCACTGCGGTAAAGAAGATCGGTTTGCTCAGGTCGCTATATAGCTCGAGGCAGTGCCAGGCAGTGATGATGGTATTGGCATCGCGTTGAGTGGCGCTGGAAACCAGAGTGGCGCTGCAATCTTCTAAATAGTGTGAGCTATGGCCATTGCGATAGCGCTGTCCAGGCACCTGTAGCTTGCCTACGGCACGCAGCCATGGAGAAGACGTGGCGGAAAAGACCTGCCGCGAGTCCGCCAATCCTGCTGCACTGTGCAACAGCAGGCCACATAGCACTATCAGCGTTGCTAAATATTTTCGGTGGTGTGTCACTTCGCTTGCCGGTCTGCCGCGCTGCCTGCTTTTTGAGCAGGTAGCGCGGCCTGTGTGACAACGCGGGCAAAAGACCCGCACTGGCCGGTTCCGGCGGCCAATGAGCAGGCCACAAAGATCACCACATTATTGATGCCCAGTCCTATTCCGAGCGCACCAAAGCCTACGACCAGCAAGCACGAGGCAAGTGCGAGCATGTAACCGCTGATGACCCATTGAAGGTCCGTCGTAGTGACCGAAAATTGCTGTGCGGCGGCCGAGAGTGCTGCCAGAACAGCGAAGAACTCGAGATTGATGGCAAACATGACCATTGCTGCGGCAATGACTATATAGCGCAGACTCAGATCGTTTTTGAGCGAGGAATACATCGCCGCAAGTATAAGGCAAAGCAAAAAATTTGCATTAGCAGATGTGATTTTCTATGTAAATATAGCCGCTATATAAGCGGCTGCTACTTACTTTTTGAGTCCCCCTTTACATTGCAAAGAGGGGGCTTGAAAGAACGAAAACGCGTCTCGAAAACGGGGCTTGAGTCCCCCCGTTTCGTATTAGCAAGAGGGAGCGGGGCCAACTAACGACCATACCTCAGGGCTTGCCAATGGTGACGAGCCGAGTGTCCACCAGTTGGCGCGGTATATATTGCCCTGAAATACTGCCGCCCTGCCTTCGAGAAAGATCGTGGAGTCGGAGTAGTCGAGGCGCACGTCAGAGACTAGTTCGAATGCATTCGTCGCATCTGGAGTCACATCTACAGTCCACCATTTCGCTTTATAGACCAGACCGCTAAAACTCACGATTTCACCGCCGGTGTAGACAGTGGATGAGTTAAAGGCAGACTGCATAGACGCCATCGGATCAGATGTATCACAAGAACCTGAGTCATCGTCCACTGGTGTGTCTCCACTAGCCGTTAAGAGCGTTACGTTGGCCGTATTCTGGATGGTCGCATGACCTTGAATAGCAGTAGCAACGACAACCAGCGTGAAATCGCCAGGAAAGGCTTCATGCACGTGCAGCTTTAGATCGACCGGTTGTATAGACACGATCGGCTCGGGTGTATCACAAGAACCTGAGTCATCCGGCGTTAGCACGGTGTCGTCTAACATAAAAGCATCGCTAGTGACTGTCGCGCCGCTGCTATCAAACAGCGTAGCCACAATGTCCATTGGGCCATTTGTAGAGACAGTAAAGTGAACGTCGGCCATGCCCGCGCTGCTTATTTCTATAGGGGAATCGACATTAGATAGAGTGACTTGATATTCGGACTCTACATCTGCAAATTCAATGGCGACTTGAATGGACTGAATGTCGTCATTTCCCGCCGCATAAATCTTGTTCGCACCAGCGATTGGAGTAAATGTGTCCCCGGTCTTTTCACCTGCGAAGAAATACCTTTGTGCGTTGATGGCGCGCGCCAGTTCAAGACTTGCAGCAGCGCCAGAGGTGGCAACGGTTGCAGTATAGGAAGCAGACAGTGAGAAATTTTCACCATTTGTATCCATTACACGAGTATAAATAGTGTCTCCTTCGTTAAGTGCAATGGCACCCGATATGGTCCCGACTTCTACAAACAAATTGTCGTCGATTACCGGCGTGTCACCGTCTTCGAAGTTTACGTCAATCGCGTTGTAGAAAGACGCCGCCGTATCACCGACATCCCATACCGCTAGGATGACTTGATAACCTTCACGAGCCGGCACTTCACAGGCGTGTTCGACTGTCATTGGCGGGCGTACCATGCCGCCGTCATATTCACAGAAAGGGGTTAGTTCAAATGCAGAGCGCGACAGGGGTTGTGATTGGTCCCAGTCAGGGGTGGTAATGAAGTATCGCCAATCACGAGCGACATGGTTTGCAGTAAGCTGCCAGGTAAAAACGTTAGTTCCCGCAGCGATATCGTTCTTAGACCAGCGAGCGGGGGTTTGCGCGTTCAGCTCAGACCAGGCGGGACTCCCTGCGGCAGCAATAGTGCCATCAGCGGGGCCGCCGATTGGGAAGCGTGGACTGCCGTCTACGCCTTCAACAGATTGAGGTTCATATTGGACTGCCCCACAGTTCGTATTTTCTCCCAACTTGCAGAGATATGAACGACTTCCTGGTTGTGAAACATATCCGTGTGAAAAAGACTCAACGGAGAGGCTCATTGCGGCAACACCTGCTACTATCGCGAGTTGTGTTTTAATCATTTTCATAAGAAGATTCCCTTCCACTATACCTATGGTGTGAAACACTGCAGGACTATCCTGCAACGCTTTCTAGTGCTCTCGGTCTGTTGCCGAGAGTAAGTTTAAAAAAAAGAGCAGGGCGTCTCTGCTGTAAATCCCTGCCATCCGATATTCAGACAAAGGCTCTGGGGTAAAGTTCCCCTGCTTCATTGAGAGAGTGAGCTGCTCAGATGACGCTGCTGGTATGATGCTTTGTCATCTGGACGTCGGGCATTTGCGATAGCGTATCGATACCGTTTAGGTACAACTCACAGTTGAGGAAATAGCGTATGGGACTTTTGCAAGATCGAGTCGTGGTAGTCACTGGCGCCAGCCGTGGTGCAGGGAAAGGTATAGCGCTTGCGCTTGGCGCGACAGGAGCCACTGTTTACGTGACTGGACGCACACGAAACGAAGGGGATGCGCCTTTGCCGGGCACCGTACAAGCCACTGCAGATGCCGTCACAGCAGCAGGAGGCGAGGGTATACCTGTCTACTGCGACCACGGTGATGACGATAGCGTTCAAAAACTGTTCGAGCAGGTAGCCGTTGAGCAGGGTCGGCTGGATATACTGGTTAACAACGCCACCAGTTTACATGATGCGATGACTCAAGCAGGCCCGTTCTGGGAGAAACCGCTGGCGCTCACTGGGCTGTGGGAGGTGGGTATGCGGTCACACTACAGCGCGGCTTGGCATGCGGCCCCCCTCTTGTTGGCGAATGGGGAAGGTCTGATCATTAATACCTCGTCCTTTGGCGGACGTATTTATATGCACGGCCCAGCTTATGGCGCCGGGAAAGCGGCAGTAGATAAGATGTCACATGATATGGCGATTGATTTTCGTCCGTATAATGTCGCCGTCATTTCAATCTGGATGGGTCTTCTACTGACTGAGCGCACGCAGCGTGTATTTGATGCGGAACCTGAGAAGTATGCGGATTTAGTCGCGACCGCCGAAACCCCACAGTTCACCGGTCGAGTAATCGATGGGTTGGCCAGAGATTCTAAGCTGATGGACAAGAGTGGAAGCGTGCTTATTGGCGCTGAATTGGCACAGGAATATGGTCTCACTGATATCAACGGTAGGTCCCCCCCATCCCATCGGGCCTTTTTTGGCGACCCTACCACCTATGGAAAGGCAATCGTGGAGTAGTGTTGGTACCCTAAACGAAGGATGCAAATAATGTGCAGCCTCCCTTGCAGTTATTGTGTATTGTCAGTCTTCATGTCAGCCGCGATAGCGGTGGTCGGACAATAAAAACCAGGCAGGTGACGCTATGAATGAATACGGATTAAAAAGTGCCCGTGCGCAGCAGAAACTAAAGTGGCTATCGAAGAAATGAAATTGACGCTTATACATAACGTTGAAGCGATGATGGCATGCTGTCGAGCGGGTGTTCTTATTGCGATCGATGATAGAGTACGTTATCGCTACGATTCTGCCGTTGTTGCCGATCGCTGCTTGGCGCTTTCCAGTAAAATGCTCAAGGCCGCTGGCAGCGGGGGGATGCGGTCGGACAGTGATTTGTTGTCGTTCCACCTAGACATGCTGGCGAGTCAGGCGCATGTGGCGAACAACGCCACACCGTTTGCCAGTAAGCTTGATGGAGTTCTATTTGGCGAAGAAAACGCGGACTTTGCCGCCTAAGGCGCTGATTAAGCGCGGGAGATATTATGAAGTTGAAAGGTCGATTACCTGAGGGCCACTATGCCAGCTGCGCGAATGGCTACCGAATCCATTATCTGGACGAGGGACAGGGCGAGGTCGTGGTGTTTTTGCATGGGTCAGGCCCAGGCGCGAGTGGCTATAGCAATTTCAAGGGCAATTACCGACATCTGGTGGATGCCGGTTATCGCTGTATTATTCCGGATCATATTGGTTATGGCTTTTCAGACAAGCCCAACGATGTTGATCACCCCTTGTCGTTTTTTGTCGAGTGTATCAAGCAAACGCTTGATGTGGCTGGCGTCGAAAAATGTACGTTAGTGGGTAATTCTTTGGGTGGAGTCATAGCGTTGGGAATGGCGCTAGAGTATCCGGAACGAGTGGGCAAGCTCGTGCTAATGGCGCCAGGTGGCCTAAGTGATCTGGCTGAATATCAGCAAATGCCGGGCATGCAGAAGGTGTTCAAGGTCTTCGGTTCAGGTGAGCCGGTGACGCCTGCTGTGATGAAGGATCTGTTCGCCACTGGCCTGATGCATAACCCGGAGCATGCTACCGATGAGCTGGTGGAAGAGCGGATGCAGATCATGCAGATTATGAATGGTCATGTGATGGCGACCATGCAAGTGCCTAATCTGGTAGATCGATTGCACGAGCTTGAGTGCCCCGTGCTGGGCTTTTGGGGCATGGATGAGAAAATGATGCCTGAGAACGGCATTATGGCCATGGCCAAAAACATTAAACACCTACGCCTTGTGTTGGCGACGGAGTGCGGGCATTGGGTAATGGTTGAGCATGAAGCGATGTTTAATCGTTACTGTCTGGATTTTCTGCAACACGGCTAGAGCAGGCAGGGTTTAGACGCTAGGTCTAGCCGCCAATAGTATAAAGGCCGACACTGCTAGGATGTGTGGTGATGTTACAGCTCAAAAAGCCAGACGATTGGTGCTGTTCGGACTTTACTCGCGGTCGAACAAAATATTGTACTGTTGAAATTCAAAAGACGTGTAAAATTGCCGCCTGAATGATGAAGGCAGATGAGCTTATGATGCAGGAAAAGCGGATCAACGAGCTGGGGGATGAGCTGTACCAGGCTCTCCGTACTCAGTCGACCCTGGGACCGTTGACAGAGCGGGAGGGCAATATCACCATCGAGGACGCTTACCACATCTCTCTGCGGATGCTGAATCAGCGCCTAAACCTGGACGGCGAGCGCATTGTTGGCAAGAAAATCGGGGTGACCAGTAAGCCGGTGCAAGACATGCTGAAGGTCTTTCAGCCAGACTTCGGTTTTCTGACAGATAAGATGGAATATGCCGATGGCGCCAATATTCCCATCGCAGGCAATATGATTCAGCCTAGGGCTGAGGGTGAGATCGCTTTCCGTTTAAAACAGGATTTAGTGGGTCCGGGTGTGACGGAGCAGGATGTACTTGACGCTACTGCCACCATTATGCCGTGCTTCGAAATTGTCGATTCTAGGATTCATAACTGGAACATAAAAATCCAGGATACAGTGGCGGATAACGCATCGTGCGGCGTTTATGTGCTGGGTACAAACGAAGTCGATCCGCGCGATTTTGATTTGCCGAATTTGAAGATGACTATTTTAAAAAATGGCGAGTTCAACTCAGAAGGAATGGGAAGTGCCGTGCAGGGTGATCCATTGACGGCAGTGGCGTGGTTAGCCAATACCCTCGGTGAGTTTGGTATTCCTTTCAAAGCGGGCGAGATTATTCTTTCTGGTTCGCTAGTGCCTTTGATTCCAGTGGTTGCGGGTGATGAGATGTCACTGGTCATTGAGGGAATTGGAGGTTGTCGCTGTAACTTTGTATAGTGTCGTCGTCTATAAGAGACGTCATTTCGACCAGAGGCGCTGATGCAGGTCGATAGAACATAGAGTCTAACCCCATTGAAATACAGAGATTCGACATGAGCAAAAAAGTAAAGGCAGCAATAATTGGTCCTGGAAATATTGGCACAGATCTGCTGATGAAGGCCATGCGCAGTGAGTTGATTGAGCCTGTATGGATGGTGGGCGTGGATGTAGATTCACCCGGTCTGGCAAGGGCCTTGGAGATGGGGTTGAAAACCACCGCAGATGGCGTAGACGGGATGCTGCCTACCATGGCACAAGACGCCGTACAGATCTGCTTCGATGCCACATCTGCGTATGTCCATGCGGAAAACAGTCGCAAGGTCAACGAGCAGGGTGCGGTGATGATTGATCTGACTCCTGCAGCGATTGGGCCGTTTTGTGTGCCACCAGTGAATTTGAGCGAAGCAGTGTCTGCCAAGGCAATGAACGTCAACATGGTGACCTGCGGTGGCCAGGCGACCATCCCTATGGTGGCGGCTGTCAGTCGTGTACAGAGCGTGGCCTATGGAGAAATTGTGGCGACCGTGAGCAGTAAGTCGGCGGGGCCTGGTACGCGTAAGAATATCGACGAGTTTACGCGCACCACCGCCAGCGGCATCGAGAAAGTCGGCGGTGCAAAAAGTGGTAAAGCTATTATTATTATCAATCCAGCCGAGCCGCCGTTGATGATGCGCGACACCATTCACTGCCTGACTGTTGACGAGCCCGATCAGGCAGCGATCACCCAGTCGGTGCATGAGATGCTCGCTGAGGTTCAAAAGTACGTTCCAGGCTACACATTAAAGAACGGGCCGGTGTTTGACGGCAAACGCGTCTCCATTTATTTGGAGGTTGAAGGCTTAGGTGATTTTCTGCCCAAATATGCGGGTAATCTCGACATCATGACCGCAGCAGGTCTGCGCACGGCAGAGATGTATGCCCAGGAGATTTTGGCCGGCACTTTTGTGCCTACCGCCGCCTGAATACCGTCGATAGCAAATACGAGAGAGCGAGATAATGGATCTTACCGGCAAAAAAATTACCATTCACGATATGTGCCTGCGCGACGGCATGCATCCGAAGCAGCATCAGATTACCGTCGAGCAAATGGTCACGATTGCCAAGGCCATGGACGAGGCGGGGATACCGATGATTGAAGTTACGCACGGCGACGGGCTGGGTGGCGCGTCAGTGAATTACGGTTTTCCTGCGGCCAGTGACGAGGAGTATCTGACGGCTGTGTGTAAAGAGGTGAAGAACACGAAGGTCTCCGCATTGCTGCTGCCCGGCATCGGTACTGTTGATCACCTTAAAATGGCTGTGGATTGTGGCATATCTTCTATTCGGGTGGCGACGCATTGTACTGAAGCGGATGTTGCTGAGCAGCACCTTGCAATGGCCGCCAAATACCCGGACCTCGATACCGTAGGCTTCCTGATGATGGCCCATATGATAGGTTCTGAAGAGTTGGTGCAACAGCTAAAAATGATGGAGGACTTTGGGGCAAACTGTGTCTACATCACCGACTCAGCAGGCTATATGCTGCCCGATCATGTGACCGAGCGGGTCGCACTGGCGCGGGCGGAGCTAAGGCCCGAAACCGAGCTAGGCTTTCATGGGCATCACAACATGGCGATGGGTGTTGCAAACTCTCTTGCTGCTGTTGACGCAGGCGCTAATCGAATTGATGGTTCTCTGGCTGGGCTGGGTGCCGGTGCGGGTAATACACCGTTGGAAGTATTTATTGCCGTTTGTGATCGCATGGGCGTCGAAACAGGCATTGATTTATTCAAGGCTATGGATGTCGCGGAAGATCTTGTTGTGCCAATGATGGACCAGATGGTGCGCGTTGATCGCGATGCCCTCACACTTGGCTATGCGGGGGTATATTCTTCCTTCCTGTTGTTTGCCAAACGCAGCGCTGAGAAATACGGCCTGTCCAGTCGCGACATTTTGGTTGAACTGGGGCGCCGCAGGACAGTCGGTGGACAGGAAGATATGATTGAAGACCTCGCCCTGGATATGGCGAAGGAAAGGGATACTAATTAATGCCGATTAGCCGGGTGCGTCCGGTCTGTTTACTTCCGATAATAATGTCAGTTTTAAGGGGCCAGCATGAAAAAGAATCGGTTAGGTAAAAGCTCTATTGTGGTGTCCGATATTTGTATGGGGACCATGACCTTCGGCAGTCAGGCAGATGAAAAAGCGTCTTTTCGTATTATGGACATGGCCTACGACGCCGGTGTGGATTTTTATGACACGGCGGAAATGTATCCAGTGCCTCCCGATGCAAAATACGCTGGCGTGACGGAAGAGATCGTAGGTCGGTGGATGAAGACAAAAGACCGAGAGTCATTGATTATCGCGTCCAAGGTGGCGGGCCCCAGCCATGTCTGGATCACTGCGCCCTTTCGAGGCGGTAAGACCGGTCTTGACCGGCACCACATTATCCGCGCTGTAGAAGGCAGTTTGCAGCGCCTGGACACTGATTATATTGACCTCTACCAGACCCACTGGCCCGACGCAGATTATCCGCAAGAGGAGACCATGATGGCACTGGACGAACTCGTGCGCTCGGGCAAGGTGCGGATTCTCGGCTGTAGTAATGAATCTACTTGGGGCTTGACCAAAAGCCTGTGGGCTTCTGACACTCATGGGCTCGCACGCCACGATACTATTCAGAACAACTTCAGCCTGAATAATCGTCGCTTTGAAGATGAGCTGGCCCAGGCGTGTCGCCAGGAAAATGTTAGCCTAATTCCCTATTCGCCCTTGGGTGGTGGAGTATTGAGTGGCAAGTACAACGGCGGGGTATTCCCGGAGGGCGCACGCTTTTCTATGTATCTGCAATCTCCCAAACGGCAGCAGGCGATGATGCATCGCTTTGTGAATGAAAAAACGCTGGAGTCCACCCGCCGTTACCAAGCTATTGCCGCAGAGCTGGAGATGTCTGTCGTCACTATGGCAATTGCCTGGAGTAAACAGCATGATTTTGTAGCCTCTACCATTGTCGGTGCCACGACCCCAGAGCAGGTGCCAGAACTGTTGGCAGCGGCAGAGGTTACATTGAGTGGTGATACCCTCAAAAAAATTGATGCGGTATCGCGAGATATACTTTATCCGATGGGATAGTTCCGATAGGGCAGCTCAGACGATTTAATGGCGGCGCTGGAAACGTGCGGGAATACTGCCGGGTATCCGGAACAGTGAAGGCGCCCATTGGATGCTCGATTCATCAATCTCGATAGCAGTGAAACGTTGAGCCATCTGCTGGAAGGCGATCTCAGCGTTCATTCGCGCAAGGTGTGATCCAAGACAAAAATGTATGCCGCCTCCGAAAGAGCAGTGCTTGGCTTCATTGCGACTAATATCAAAGCGATCCGGCTCGGTGAAATAAAGTGGATCTCGATTGGCGCCGATTAACAGCGCATAAACGTTGGCATTGGCCGGTATTGTGATGCCGCTGAACTCCGTATCCTCCCATAGGATTCTGAGCGTAATAGGAATTGATGGTTCAAAGCGCAAACACTCCTCGACAGCTGACAGTGCCAGGGTAGAGTCGGCCGCCAGTTTTTCAAACTCTTCAGGATAGCGGGAAAAACACACCATACCGTTGGCAATGAGGCCGGTCGTGGTCTCCAGTCCAGCAACAAGCAGACCAATACTCTGCTGCAATAACTCATCGTTACTTAGACGGTCACCCGATTCTTCCGCCGTCACCAATTGTCCTAAAATATCCTCTGTAGGATTCTCCCGCCGTTCTTCGATGAGCACGAGCATGTATTGCGCTAGTTCCATAATAGCGGCTTCGGACTGTTCTTGTAGCTCCGGATACGCCTGTTTGGCGAGGCGATAAGTGACCAGAGAGACCAGGTTGGTGAGTTTGTGGCGGTCTTCGAAGGGGATGCCGAGCATGGCACACATAGACGCCGCAGGGACCGCCAAGGCGAGATCTGCCACTAGGTCCATTGCACCCAATGAGGCAACGCGGTCGAGTTCAGCGACTACCAGGCGTTCAATCATCGGTCGCATGGTACTGAGGGCTCTTGGGGTAAAGGCTTTGCTGACCAGGTTGCGCAAACGATCGTGATCCGGCGGATCCATTCGCAGCATAAATTTGGTTGCATTGGTCTGCTCGCGTGTCTCTCCTGGAATCAGTCCGTCCATGTCGCGCATGCCACTGTGGCTGTGCTTTAGCAGTTTCTGTATGTCCGCATAGTTCGATAAGCGCCAGTCGTCCACGGGAGTGAGGTTGACCGGCTGTATTTCTCGCAGATGTTTGTAATGCGCATGAGGGTTTAGTTTCAGGTCTGTAGTGGTGGGGTCTACCCCATACCATCCAGGAACGGCATCGCCACCACTGGGACTTTCTGTATTATCCATTTGGGCTGAGCCTTTTTGTTTAGCAACTCGTTATTCAGTGTAGACTGACCTGTGAGGCAGGTAAAAGGTATTTGCGCGCAAGTTGAATGGTTTGCCGGCAGTGATTGGGCTGCTCATCTTCTTGTTCATCTGGGCGGCGTTGTCTCGCATTTCTGGCTCTGCTTAATTGACGAGGGGTTTTGCTGATGAAATTGTTCTACACAGTGTGCGTTTGTCTCGCGCTTCTTGCTTGCGGAGGCGATGATCTTCGTCGCGGCTTCTCTGTAGAAGCCGACGGCTTTGTACCGGATGAGCGTCCCATAGCGACAACACTGGTCTATGCGTGTAACGGTTATGAATTTGTCGCTCGCCTGGGCCCCGGTGAAATGGCACTGTGGCTGCCCGAGCGCTACGTTATTTTATCGCAGGTGCGCAGAGCATCGGGGACCCTGTACGAAGAGGATGGCATCGCGTTCTGGAGCAAGGGTGAAGAGGCCATGCTAACCGTGGAGGGGCAAGACTATCAAAATTGCCACCTGCTGCCCGAGCAAGTGGCGTGGGAAGATGCCCGCCGGCGGGGTGTCGATTTTCGTGGCGTTGGCAACGAGCCGGGCTGGTCTTTGGAGATACAGCGGGGGCGGCAACTACTGTTTATTTTAGAGGATGGGGCGCAGAGGATATTGGTGCCGGACCAGACTGAGGCTGGCGAGGGTTTGATGTATTTCTATGCCGGAGCTACCGCAACACAAAATCTGAGGGTTCAGGTTTTAGACCTGCCCTGTGTTGATGCCATCAGTGGGGATACCTTTCCCAGTGCGGTCACAGTGATGCTTAACGGTACCGGGTATCAAGGCTGTGGTCAGAACTTGCAATATCCTTGGTTAGACTAGATAGGACATCTAAAAGATCCTATAAGCTATTGATAAATATCAAAATTTAATGTTTATTTAGAAAA
>TARA_B110000503_G_scaffold69835_1_pt1 | contig 32940 bp, 27 predicted proteins | sample TARA_B110000503 | Tara Oceans TARA_B110000503 (sample SAMEA4397472) | marine metagenome | biome: Polar Biome; feature: [SRF] surface water layer (ENVO:00010504); material: water (ENVO:00002006), including particulate matter (ENVO:01000060) such as... | depth 5 m | reverse complement strand
AAAAAAATAGATTATAGCTATTCAAAAAGCGCTTAAAACAATTGTTTTAAGCGCTTTTTGAATTTATTTAACACCTCAGGGTAATTCCTGTTAATTTCATTAAAAAAACAACCTTAAAAAGAACCCTAGTGGTTTTTAATCACATAAATTAAAGAAGAATACTCTGAAGTTGTTTTGGCTTTTAAATTTGAAACAAGTCCCCTGTAGAAACCTGCAATAAGGTTTAATTTTCCTTTTTTATATTTTTCACTTAACAACGAAACGTAATAACTGTCAAACTTCATTGGTAAAATTTGAGCTACAGTCATTTCAACTTCAGAGAACAGCTTATGAATCGATTTTTGACTAAAATGCCAAAGATGCCTTGGCACATCATAAGCTGCCCAATACTCCTTATAGAACTGTGCATCGTAGCTTTTATAGTTTGGCACGGCAACCACAATTCTCCCCCCTGGCTTTAATAAACCTTGTAGTGTTTTTATAGTATCTTTTAAATGCTCTACATGTTCTAAAACATGCCAAAGTGAAATTACATCGAATTTTTGATTCTTAATTTCAGATAGCTCTGCTTTTAAAAAGACTTCTTTTTTCTTAGCAATAGCTCTAGCCGCAGCACTTGGCTCTATCCCTAAAATTGTCCAATCATTTTTTTTACAAACGTTTAAAAAATCTCCAGTGCCTGCACCCACATCTAACACCGATTTTTCGCTTGTTTCAAATGAATTTAACAAAGAAAGTTTTTGATGTAATGCGTAATTTTTTACCGTGTGGTATACTTTATCAAAGCATGTTTTTTTACTATCTGTATGTGAAATATAAGCAGCACTTTTATAGTATTTTTCCAAATTTACAGGCAAAGGAGCCGTTACCAGCATTTCGTATTCTTTATTTGTAGTAAGCTCAAAACAGTCTCCAGAAACAGTATAGTCTTTACAACTTAAGGGCGGAATTAAATTTTTATTACTTCCTTTACTCATTTCCATATTCTATTAATTTTAGAATTGTTCCACGAGGAACCTTTTTAAAATAATCTTTTTTACCTACCCATATAAACCAGCAGTACTGAAATATCACTTGGAGATACACCACTAATTCTACTTGCCTGTGAAATAGAAGTTGGTCTTACTTTATTTAATTTCTCAGTCGCTTCATAAGACAGCGACTTCACCTTTTCATACTTAAAGCTGGACGGAATTACTACATTCTCTAGCCTATTTAACTTATCCGCATTGTTCTTTTCTTTTTCAATATAACCCGAATACTTTAAGTGAATTTCTGCCTGTTCTATAACATCTGCAGCAATACTGTGTTCGTTCAAGAAAACGCTTAACTTATCAAGGTCCTTAAAATCTGAAAGTGACAATTGCGGCCTTGCTGCAACTTTAAAAAGTTTCATACTCTGGTTTACCAATGCTAAATTTTTAGCCTCTAATATAGGGTTTACCTCCTCTTGCTTTACACTTACCTCATTCAAAAATTTGATTAATAAGCTGGTCTTTGCTTCCTTTTCAATCACACGCTCCATTCTTTCCTTAGACGCCAAACCTAATTTAAAGCCTAAAGGAGTCAACCTTAAATCGGCATTGTCCTGTCTTAACAAGGTTCTATATTCCGCACGAGACGTAAACATTCTGTATGGCTCTTCTGTACCTTTTGTTATCAAATCGTCTATCAAAACACCAATATATGCCTCGTTTCTTTTTAGAATAAAAGGTTCTTTTTCTTGGGTTTTTAAAGCCGCGTTTACACCTGCCATTAAGCCTTGTGCCGCCGCCTCTTCGTAACCAGTAGTTCCATTAATTTGGCCTGCAAAAAATAAATTTTCAATTAATTTCGTTTCTAGTGAATGCTTCAGTTGTGTCGGTTGAAAAAAGTCATATTCAATTGCATAGCCATACCTTAAAAACTTTACATTTTCAAAACCCTCAATAGCCCGTATTGCTTTATCTTGAATATCCTCTGGAAGCGAAGTAGAAAAGCCATTCACATACATTTCTACAGTAGTCCAACCTTCAGGTTCTACAAATATTTGATGCCTATCTTTTGTTGCAAATCGGTCTATCTTGTCTTCAACGGAAGGACAGTACCTTGGTCCTGTTGATTGTATTCTACCGTTAAACATTGGAGAACGGTCAAATCCTTCACGTAGCAAATCGTGCACCTTGGGGTTTGTATAGGTTAAATAACAAGAGCGCTGTTTTGAAAGAGCACTCGTCGATGGAAGATAGGAAAACTTCTCTGTAGTTTCATCCCCTGGTTGCTCTGTCATTTTTGAATAATCCAAGGACCTCCCATCCACTCTTGGAGGCGTTCCTGTTTTCATTCTGCCAGACTCAAAGCCTTTTTCAACCAACATCTCAGTAATACCTGTTGAAGCTCCTTCACCAGCTCTTCCTCCACCAAAACTTTTATCACCAATATGAATTAATCCATTTAAAAAAGTTCCTGCGGTTATGATTACGGTCTTAGATTTTATTTCTAAACCTAAAGCTGTCTTTACTCCTATAATTTTATTTCCATCAAACAACAATCCATTTACAGAATCTTGATAAAAGTCTAACTTTTCCGTTTGCTCTAACATGGTTCGCCAACACTCCGCAAATTGCATTCTATCTGACTGCACTCTTGGGCTCCACATTGCCGGACCCTTAGATTTGTTCAGCATCTTAAACTGAATTGCTGTTTTATCTGTAACAATTCCACTATATCCACCCAATGCGTCAATCTCTCGTACAATTTGCCCTTTTGCGATACCACCCATCGCAGGGTTGCAACTCATTTGTGCAATATTTTGTAAATTAGTTGTGATTAAAAGTGTGTGAGCGCCCATGTTTGCGCTTGCCGCCGCAGCCTCACTACCTGCATGACCACCACCCACTACTATAACATCAAATAATGTTGAAAATAAACTCATATACTTGTTTCACGTGAAACCACGTATTTAATTAATTGATTATCAATTGTTTAACAAAGACAAAGCTTTATTTTCTTGCCTTGTCATCTCTTTTTGATCCTCCGCCTTCTTGTCTTTAAAACCTATATAGTGCAGAACCCCATGCACCATTACTCTTTGCAATTCTTCAAGAAAAGAAACCTTATAATCCCTTGCATTATCCGAAACCCGCTCTGTAGATATAAAAATATCTCCATTAATTAATTTTCCAAAGGAGTTATCAAAACTAATAATGTCTGTTAATGTATCGTGCTGTAAAAACTCTACATTCAACTTGTGCAGATAGGCGTCATCACAAAAAATAATATTTACATCTCCCTCCTCACAATTGTGACTCAAAATAACAGCGTGTAACCATTTTTCTATAACGATCTCCTCTTCTAGGATAAAATCTGTTTCATAATTAAAAGTAATCATTATTCCCGCTTCTTAGGCTCAGAAAAATATTCACGAACCTTTTGTTTATAATTTTGTTGCAAAGGTAAGGATTGTCTATTTAAAATTTCCATTTGATTGTAAAACCGCTTTTTAAAATCTAATGCTTGCTTTTTATTTCTTTGCCCCTCCAAGGAGTTTGTCTCCGACATTCTTTTCTTTTCTTTTCCTTGCTCTAAATCCGCATCCCTTAGCTTCAATAATTCATAACTCAACTGTTGCATTTTTTGAATTGTACCCTTGCTAAAACCAGACAAAAGAATGTCATTTTCTAGCTGCTCCATCGTTTTTAATGTTTTTTTAGCATTACCGCTTACTTTCGAACCAGCAGCACCCATTTCTTTAATAGCAACCTGTAACTGCCTCCTTAATTGAGACTGCTCCTTATAAATCCCGAACAATTCTCCATCTAAGTCCTCGTTATCCCCAGAACCTTCTTTTCCAGAACCCTCTACTCCCTTCTGGCTTCCACTTTTACCACTCTCCCCAGCCACCCCAGAACTTCCAGCTTTTTTTCCTTGTTCACCCCTACCTTGCTGTTTTCCTGGTTTTTTTCCGTTCTTCATTCCTTCCTTCATTTTTTCTGAAAGTTCTCCTTGCTTCGTTATAATATCTGGCAAACTAAAACCACCACCCTTTCCTTTCTTTTTTCCCATTTTCATTGCAGCATTTTTCATGCCATCTAATACGTTGCTCAAATAATCTGCCATACTGTTTGCCGCCGTCATGACATATCGTTGATTCGAGATGCCCATATTAAATCGATCCTCTGAAAAGTTTTCTAAAGACTGTTCTAAATTATAATGCGCGGTAGATAGATCCTCTTGTATTTTTGCTGAAATTTTTGGTAATCGCATAGACAACACATACAAACTATCGTCTATGTGCTCAAAATAGGTTCCAATACCGTTCTGGTCCCTTAAATTTTTTCCAAAATCCGGATGCTTTGTTGAGATCGTTTTAAACTTCTGCATTATCTTTTCTTGCTTAAACGAAAACACCATCAAATTCTCTAAAACCTTGCGGACATCCTCCATGTTTTCCTCTATAGACTCCGCCTGCATCTCCATCATTGCCTCCTGCATTTTAGCGCTCATCTCCTGCATTTTATTAGCGGTCTTTCGTTGGTTCTTTTTAGCAGCAGTTTTCTCTTCCTTTTGTAGGTTTTCTTCCACCCGCTCAAGCTCGGTTGTAATCAACTCCTTTTCCTCTTCTACGTCCGGTAATTCCATAGGATCTAGTAGTTTTTCGTTGTCTTCTGCCAACTCCCCCAACTGCTTCTTTATACCTTCAAACTCTTTTTGTATCTTGTCTTGATCTTCCAAAACATTACCTTTCTTGTTCTCTACAAGCTTTTGGTCTTTCGCTAACACCTTTAACTTATTGGCAATTTGAACTGTCTTTTGCTCTATATAAAAACGCTTCACCAATTCTAGAATTCTTTCTAAACTGCGTTCTTGTTGTTTGTTTTGTTGTGCTAGCTCTTTTGCTTTTTGAACCAAACCCTCCTTATTTAATTTTTTTGCCAATTCTTCAATTTGCGCCAACAATTTTTTTTGTTTGTCCGTTTTCCTTATCTCCTCAATTCGTTTGTTTAAAGCTTCTTTTTGGTTTTGAAGCAACGTGCTTTCTTCCTTTAGATCCCCTAAATTATTTTGCAGCTTTTCTGTCTCTTGTTGCAGTGTTTTTTTAAACTGTTCTTGACGCTTTATATAATCCTTTACCTTCTTTTTATCGTTCCAATTAACCTTGTTTTTCCGCTGTAAATCTTGTTGAATTTTTTTTAGATTTTGCTGCTGTTCTTTTTGCTTTTGGACCGTATTCTCTAACCCGTTAATTGCGCCGCGCTGTTCTTTTAAGCGCTTTTCTTCAGTCGCTGCAGCGGTTTTTTGACGATGTCTGTAGACACGACTTCTTGTTTTCTTACTTCCGTTTACACCATCATTGTCATACACTTCGAAAAATAGTGCATAATCCACTCCTTTATCCAACAGTAATCCACTAGGGAATTGATAATATAGAGTTTGAATATTTGCTTTAGAAATTGACAGAACTTGTGTTTCTGTTACCTGAGGGCTATTTTCTTTATAATAAACAACCTGTAATCTACGTAATCCATAGTCGTCTGAAACTTGAATAGCATAATCCGTAAAGTCAGTAGGACCGTTATTACTGTTCGTTTGAATCTTTATTTTTGGGGCTTCATCCTTAACAACAGCAACTGAAAACTGTAGCATCTCGTAATCTTTTATGTGTGTATTTGAAACTGCCAATTGATATGTTAAAGAGTTTTGCATTTCTTTTTCAAACTCATAAACTTCAAGAGTCTTTTTCTTGAACACATTTCTATTCTGATTTTCGATAAAAACAACCTCTTCTGTTTGCGATGTTAAAACCCTCCACGTAACACTTGTTCCTTCTGGAACTGTCGTATTTCCTGCGTTTTCCAGCACCTCCTCCTTTTTACCTAAATAAAAAGGGTATTTCAATCGCAAAGAGACGTTGTTAATTGACGGGGTATTGACTACTGAAATTAAATACACTGAAGATTTAATACCGTTTGCCTCTATATAAAAGCTGGTGGGCTTTTGCATATCCGTAAAACGATATGTAAACACCCCTCTTCCTTTTTTTTGTGTATAATAACGTTGATTGTTAAAAATTATTTTTGCCTCCACAGGAAACACTTTACCGGTAGTTTTTATCAATACATTAAGGGACCCCCCTTGCATAACTTGCAGCTTTGTGTTTTCTAAAGAAAAGTAAAAAGGGGCTGGTGGCGCGTACGCCATGTTGTAGTTTACAACCCTATTTAAACTCTTGGTAAAAACCTCACTATTCCCCGAAAGTAAAACAATGAACCAAATTAATACGGGTATTGTTGTAAATTTTAAATACTTTAAATTTTTTTTAAATACGACGGCGTTAACGAATGGAACTGAACGCAACTCTTCCGCCTTCTGATGAATGCTCGCCAACAAAAGATCAGATTGACTATCGGTGTTATTTAGTTGAATTACATTCAGTAATTTATCCTTCACCTCTGGAAAATGACTCCCTATAATTTTTGCAGCATTTTCAATAGAAATTCCCTTTCCCAGTCCTATCAACTTAAAAACAGGAATTACAACAAAACGTATTAATAAAAATATTTCAACAAAAACAAAAAGAAACACGAGAAAAGTTCTTTCCATTGGTTCCAGCCATAAAAAATACTCCAGAAAAAGTGTCAGAAAAAAATAAAGAAGTCCTAGTGAAAAAAACAAAATAAACCCTTTTATCAATTCACTTACGTAATACTTTCTTAAAAATCTTTGAAGGTTCTCCGTTATTGATTTAAATCCAACCATAATATGATATTAAAAATACTGCTTTTGTAAGAATACGCAAAGAACTTTTTAATTGTATTTATATCTATCTTTAATTCAACCAATTAAAAACACAAAACCCCTAAAATAAAGGGGGCTTTTTTAAGCATTTTAAACCCACAGAAGTTTATAAGCAAACGTTCTTTGGCCATGCTTTTGATACCTTATTACTAAATTAAAAAGAACACCAGCAAAATCTAAATTCCTAAAATTTCACATTCCCACACCCGCATACTATAAACCCTTTTTTTACCCTTTCTTTTTTTATTCTCTTTTAAGAAGAACTATCTTTGACACTTCAAAAAAGAAAAAAATGGAATCTAATGTTCGTGTTCGCTTTGCCCCAAGTCCTACTGGACCATTGCACATTGGTGGTGTAAGAACCGCTTTGTACAATTATTTGTTTGCTAAAAAACACAAGGGAACCTTTGTTTTAAGAATTGAGGACACAGACCAGGCCCGATATATAAAAAATGCTGAAAAATATATTATAGACGCTCTGGAATGGTGTAACATCCCTTTTGACGAGGGTCCAGGAAAAAACGAGAAATTTGGTCCTTATAGACAATCTGAGCGCAAAACACTATACAAAGAGCATGCAGACATTCTCATTAAAACAGGCTGGGCATATTATGCTTTTGACACTTCAGAAGAATTAGATGCGCACCGAAAAAGCCACGAAGAGTCTGGTAAAAAATTTATTTATAACTGGCATAATAGAGAAAAAGGGCGTTTAGTTAATTCCTTGGTTATGAATGCCCGTGTAGTAAGGGAAAAAATAAGTGCTGGAGAAAATTATGTGATTCGTTTTAAAACACCACAAGATGAAATATTACGAATGGAAGACGAAATTCGTGGAATTATTTCCATTGATACCAATGCGTTAGATGATAAAATTTTGTTTAAAGGAGACGGTATGCCCACTTATCATTTAGCAAATATTGTAGATGATCATTTAATGAAAATCAGCCACGTTATTCGTGGAGAGGAGTGGCTTCCCTCAATGCCTTTACATGTTTTATTATACCGAGCTTTTGGATGGAATCCCCCAAAATTCGCACACTTGCCCCTCCTTTTAAAACCTGTTGGAAAAGGAAAATTAAGCAAAAGAGATGGTGATAAATTAGGCTTTCCTGTATTTCCTTTAGCATATACTAATGAGACTTCGGGCGATATTTCTCGCGGTTACAAAGAAGATGGCTACTTTTCAGATGGGTTTATAAACATGTTAGCTTTCTTAGGGTGGAATCCTGGAACGGAAAAAGAAATTTTTTCCCTAGAGGAACTCATACAAGAATTCGACTTAAAACGTGTTAGTAAATCAGGTGCAAAATTTAGTCCAGACAAGGCAAGTTGGTTCAACCAGCAATACATGCAAACAACAGATAATAGTGTTTTAGCTGGTGCATATCTTACTATTCTTAAAGAAAAAGGAATTACTAAAGATAATGCGTTTGTTTTAAATGTTGTAGAATCCATTAAAGAAAGAGCAATTTTTGTGAACGATTTTTGGAGTTTATCGAACTTCTTCTTTCAAGCGCCAAAAGAATTTGATCCAAAAGCAGCAAAAAAGAACTGGAAAGAGGACACGTCAGAGCTTATGTACCAATTAATTACTGTGCTCTCTTCAATTGAAGACTTTTCGTCAGAAAACACAGAAAAAAAAGTTAAAGAGTGGATCACTGAAAAAGAAATAAGCCTTGGAAAAGTAATGCAACCCTTGCGTTTAAGCCTCGTTGGCAAATTAGCTGGACCCCATCTATTTGATATTATAAAAATGATTGGTAAACAAGAAACAATTCAAAGGATAGCATACGCTATTGAAGAATTATAACCTCCTTTGATATTAATAATAAAAACCACTCTAAAGAATCGTGGGGTTTTAACTTTTATTAAACACCTACAAACCACTCTTTGCATTTAATTAGTACAAAAAAATAGCTATTTTTAAACAATCTTCTAAATCTAAGTGGTGTTATCTCATTTTGTAATTCCCTATCTTTACGTTATAAATAATTAAAAATTAGAACCATGCCAACAATTCCTATTCTTATAATACTCTTACTCGGAGGTATTTTATATGCTTCCTTTTTTACTGTAAAACAACAAACAGCTGCTATTTTAGAGCGTTTCGGGAAGTTTAATATTATTAGACCCTCTGGTTTGCATTTAAAAATACCTGTTATTGATAAAGTTGCAGGGCGCTTAAGCTTAAAGATTCAGCAACTAGACGTTATCATTGAAACAAAAACATTGGATGATGTTTTTGTGAAGTTGAAAGTTTCTGTGCAATATAAAGTGCTTGAAAATAAAGTCTATGACGCTTTTTATAAATTAGATTATCCACATGATCAAATAACCTCTTATGTGTTTGATGTGGTACGAGCAGAAGTTCCTAAAATGAAGCTAGACGATGTTTTTGTAAAGAAAGATGACATCGCACTTGCGGTAAAAGCAGAACTAAACGACGCTATGATAAATTACGGTTTTGATATTATTAGAACCTTGGTGACCGATATTGACCCAGATCCTCAGGTAAAAATAGCAATGAATAGAATTAATGCCTCTGAAAGGGAAAAAGTTGCAGCTCAGTATGAAGGAGACGCACAGCGTATTTTAATTGTAGAACGCGCAAAAGCAGAGGCGGAAAGCAAACGCCTGCAAGGACAAGGTATTGCCGATCAAAGACGTGAAATTGCACGTGGTTTAGAAGAGTCTGTGGAGGTTTTAAATAAAGTTGGAATCAACTCACAGGAAGCATCCGCTTTAATTGTAGTTACACAACATTACGACACCCTTCAATCTATCGGTCAACAAACGAATAGTAATTTAATTTTACTACCCAATTCACCACAAGCCGGAAGCACAATGTTAAATGACATGGTTGCTAGTTTTACAGCAAGCAATCAAATTGGTGAAGCAATGAAAAACACAAAAAACAAGAAATTAGACGCTTAAATTAAAATAGTTTCTGTAATAAAAAAACTCAACTTGTTTTAACAAGTTGAGTTTTTTTATTACATATGCTTCTTTAAAGCTACTTCTTTTCCTCTATTTTCTCTTCTGGTTCTTCTTCTTTAGCAGCATTTTTAAACTCTTTAATACCACTTCCTAAACCCTTCATTAATTCTGGTATTTTTTTTCCTCCAAAAAAAAGTAAAACAACCACAACAATTATAGCGATTTGCATTCCACCTATCATTCCAAAATATATAGACAAACTCTTCATCTTTTTTAATTTTTATTAGTTACAAATATACAAAAAAGGTTGTTATACTGCTCTTTTCTAATTATTCTATTCTTTTTTTTGTTCTATAATACCTCCAATTACCTTTTTGTCTTTAACCACTGTTGGACTTCCTTTATAAATAATGGCACCTCCAAAACTAACACTCGCATTTAAGGTTTCTCCAGCAGATATTTCTGCTTTTGCGCCCGTACCAGCTTTCACATGGGAATTTCCAGAAGCAGTTAAATTAAAACCATGATAGATGCCGTACAAATCTACATCTACCTCTTGACTTTTGGTGGTTCCAGAAACCTTAATAATACCCCCGGAAGAAGCCCTTATCACTAAATAGGTTGTTTTTGCTGTTAAATTTATAAATCCTCTTTCTTGAGCATTTAACTCTACTTTGTCTTGATAAAAATCTTTCCCCGTCACCGTTGCACCTTCATTTACATCAATTAAATTGATATTACTATTATAGTATACTTTGATTAAAACCATGCCATCCGCAAAATTATTTGCAGGTTTTAAAGAAAACGGCAATGATAATTTTAATACTTTATTTACATTTTTAACCTTTACAATTTCAGATTTTTCTCCGGTAATTTCAATTTTCTGCTCTTCAGATTTAATTAACTCCACCGTTATTCCATTATACACTTTTAACGTGGTAAAATCTCCTATATTTTGAACCAAGGTCGCTTGTGAAAATGACACGATGCTCACTAATAATACACATATAAAACTTATTTTTTTCATAGTTAACAATTTAATTTTAAGGACCAAACTAATTAATAAAACTATTAAAAATCCTTTTTATTAATTTTATTATGATAAATTTAATAAAATTTATTAAGCTTCTATTAAAATAAAATCTAAATGTTTTCGCTCTAAGTCTGCTTTTTTCACTTGAATTTTTACATCACCCCCTAGTTGATACATGTTTTTTGTTGATTTTCCCACAATGGCATATTGCTTTTCATCAAACATATAGAAATCACTTTTTATATCTTTAATCCTTACCATTCCCTCACATTTATTAGAAGAAATTTCCACATATATTCCCCATTCTGTCACCCCTGTAATTACACCATCAAATATTTCATCTTTGTGGTCTTGCATGTATTTTACCTGCATATATTTTATAGAAGATCTTTCTGCTTTAGAGGCCAGCTCTTCTCTTTTAGAGGCATGTTTACATTTTTCTTCGTAAGAAATTGCTTTCGGCGTATCTCCTCCATCTAAATAGTGTTGTAGTAATCGGTGTGTCATTACATCTGGATACCTTCTAATTGGTGATGTAAAATGACTGTAGTAATTAAATGCGAGACCATAATGTCCAATATTCTGTGTTGTATACACCGCTTTAGACATGGTTCTAATTGTTAGCGTTTCGATCATATTAGACTCCGGTTTTCCGTGCACATCACTTAACAACTGATTTAAAGAATCTGATGTTGCTTCTTTTGTATCTGTATTTATTTTATAACCAAACTTACTAACCATATTCTGTAAAGAAGCTAATTTTTCTACATCTGGTTCATCGTGAACTCTGTAAATAAATGTTTTATTTGTTGCTTTTCCTTTAGAAAAACCGATAAATTCCGCCACTTTTCTGTTTGCTAACAGCATAAATTCTTCAATCAACTTATTAGCATCCTTAGATTCTTTAAAGAAAACTCCAACTGGATTCGCTTCTGTATCAAGATCAAACTTCACCTCAACTCTATCAAAAGAAATAGCGCCATCCTTCATTCTTTTCTTGCGAAGAATCTTCGCTAATTCATCTAATTTTAAAGTTGCCTCAACAATTTCCGGAGCCACTTGGTATTCTTTATCAGTAATAGAGATCTCTGCAGGCATCGTATATTCTTGAATAACCTCTGATAATTTACAGTTCTCTATAATAGATTGTGCTTCTTCGTATGCAAAACGTTGATCTGAATAGGTTACCGTTCTTCCGAACCATTGATTGATAATTTGGGTTTTTTGATTGATTTCAAACACCGCAGAAAAAGTTAATTTTTCTTCATTTGGTCTTAAACTACAAACTCCATTACTTAGCATTTCTGGAAGCATTGGTACTACTCTATCGACTAAATAAACAGAAGTAGCTCTTTTATAAGCTTCCTCATCTAAAATTGTTTTTGGTTCTAAATAATGTGAAACATCTGCAATATGAATTCCTATCTCATAATTACCATTCTCTAATTTTGTAAATGATAATGCGTCATCAAAATCTTTCGCATCTTTAGGGTCTATTGTAAATGTAAGATCCGTACGCATATCTCTACGTTTAGAAATCTCTTCTTTTGTGATTTCTATCGGTAAATTTTCCGCTTCTTTTTCTACTTCAGGCTCGAATTCATACGGTAAATCATATTCTAATAAAATAGAATGCATCTCTGTGTTATGTTCCCCGGGCTTCCCAAGAACTGTAGTAATTTTTCCGAAAGGATTTTTAGATTTTTGTGGCCAATCTATAATTTTTGCCTGTACTTTATCTCCATGTTCTGCACCTTGCATATTATTTTCAGAAATAAAGATATCTGCATACATTTTGTTATTGTCAGGAACTACAAAACCAAAATTTTTATTTTTTTGCAAAACTCCAACAAACTCTGTTTTTGCACGTTCTAAAATTTCAACGACATCTGCTTCCATTTTCTTACCACTCCTATTTTTATAAACATATGCTTTTACTGTATCTTGGTGTAATCCTTTACCAAGACTATTGTTCGGTATAAAAATATCATCTTCATAATCTTCGGAAATAAAATAACCATTTCCATTTGAGGTAATATCTAATGTACCAATAGAATATTTTCTATCTACATTAATTTGAAATTTACCCCGCTCTATTTCTTTAATCTTTTTAATATTTGTTAATTCAGCTAACTTCTGAATGATTTGATTTTTCCCATCCGTATCTGAAATTTTTAATTTTGCAGCCATTTGTTTGTGGTTATAAACTTTACTGCTATCTTCATTTAAAATTCTAAATATATTCTTTGTCAAGTCTTTTACAACATTGCCTTTCTTTTTATATATTTTACTCTTCTTTTTTGTCATTTGTATACTCTTATTTAGGAATCGATTTATATTTTATAATACACCCCGATCTTTTGCAAATTACAATTATTCAATAGATTTTCTGTAAAAAAAATGTTATCAATCTATTTTGTAATTTGCCACATTATTAATTTCATTATTATGTCTCATATTGATACCATCAATACTAATTCTTGGTTTGTAATTGCAAACCCTACTTCTGGAAATCGGAATTTTTCAAAACAATGGAAGGAAATCCAACAATTACTAAAACATAAGAATTTAGACTATTCTTTTGCATTTACACAGTTTTCTAAACACGAAATTGAATTGGTGCAGGAAGCAATTCAAAAAGGCTTTAAAAATATTATTTCTGTTGGTGGAGATGGAACACTACATCACGTAGTTAACGGAATAATGACGCAAAGGTATGTAAAAACTTCTGATATAACAATTGCAGTCATTCCTATAGGAACTGGAAACGATTGGATTAAAACATATGCTATTTCTAAAAGTATTGAGAAAGCTATTGAATATATCTATCGAAAGAAAACATATCTACAAGATATTGGCCTTTTAAAAACAAATAATAAAATTACCTACTTTAATAATGTGGCCGGATTAGGATATGACGGTTACATTGTAAATAAATTAAAAAAATTAAAAAGCTTTGGAGCGATTGCATATTTAATAAGTGGCTTGGCAGGATTATTATTATATAAGAGAACGGTTTTTAAAATAATTTTTGATGATAAACTGATAGAAGAAAATTGTTTGATGACTTTGTTTGGAATTTGTAAATTTTCTGGTGGAGGAATGCAATTTACAAAAGATGTAAAAATGAATGATGGTTTCTTAGATATTACCATTGCAAAAAACTTTAATTTATTCGACATTGTACTCAATATTAAAAAATTATATACAGGTGAAATCGTGCACCATAAAAAAATAGAAACTTATAAAACAAAAAAAATTAAAGTAATTCCTTTAGGAGTAAAACCCTTTATTCAAGCAGATGGTGAATTAATAAACTCAGGTGAAGTGAATGTAACTATTATAGAGAAAGCAATTAAATTTATAATTCCATAATCTAATCATCTCTTTAATTTAAAAGAAACTCTTCTGCGGGATTTACCCCTTTTTAGACTTATTAACATTCTATAGTATATTACTTTTTATCTTTATTAAATTTTAAAAAACAATAGTGTTTATAATAGTGTGTGAATAGCTACAATAACAAATTACCATTTACTTCTGTAATCTAACTTATTAAAAAAAGTATACATATTATAAACTATATAAAACCTTATAAATCAATATAAATATAGAGTTATTAACATTAGTTAGAAATGGCTATGAACCTCTTTTTATTAATAACTAAAAAACATAAGATGTAAATAAAGTGTGAATTTTATGTTTATAAACTTTTACCAAAAACTCATAAAAAAAGTTGTGTATGTCTAAGGCATCGGAGTATTGTAATAATATTTATATTTACCAAATAAACTTATTCTTTTTTCATTTCAAGTTCTTAACATTTTCTTAAATTACTAAATACTTAGAAATTAAAGAGTTATTAAAATTGTATAAATTTAGACTGTTTATAACTGTTGGTACCCGTTAGTTTCTGTATTTTTGTAGGAGACAACTAAATTAAAATCAATCTATTATGACAATTGCCATTGGAAATGACCACGCAGGAACAATCTATAAGTTTGAAATTATAAAACATCTACAAAGAAAAGGGTATGAGGTTTTAAACTTTGGAACAGATACTAATGATTCAATGGATTATCCAGATGCAATTCACCCTACAGCAATTGCAGTAGAAAGCGGTAAAGCTACTTTAGGTATTATTTTGTGTGGAAGTGGTAATGGTGCACAAATGACGGCGAACAAACATCAAGGAATTCGTGCAGCACTTTGTTGGAACAATGAGTTGGTAGCACTAACAAGGCAACACAATAATTCAAACATACTCACCATTCCCGCACGTTTTGTTTCTTTACAACAAGCAATTGGTTTTGTAGATATTTTTATTTCTACGGATTTTGAAGGAGGTAGACACGGAAATCGAGTTCAAAAAATATCTTGTGCAGGGTAACCTTTACAAACTTTTTTAAAACATAATAGTACTGTTTTTATGGAATTTATAATTAAATCTTTTAAGGAGTTTACAATTCATGAATTGTATGAAATTTTACAGTTACGTTCTGAAATATTTGTAGTAGAGCAAGATTGTGTGTATCAAGATATCGATTTTAAAGATCAAAAATCATTGCATGTATTTAGTAGAAAAAATAACAAGATAGTTTCGTACACTCGTATTTTTAAGCCAGGAGATTATTTTAAAAACGCAAGTATTGGACGGGTATTAGTTCTAGCTTCTGAACGTAAGTTTGGATATGGTCACGATGTAATGAAAGCCGCTATAATTGCTATAGAAAGTCATTTTAAAACAAATATAATTACAATTTCTGCACAGGAGTATTTAAAAAAATTCTATGAGGTCCATCATTTTACGCAGGTAGGGAACGGGTATTTGGAAGATGGAATTCCCCACATAGAAATGATAAGAGAATTACGTTAAAAACGAAGCCTAAAACTTAAATTAGGTGTAAAAGGTAAAGAGAAATTATTAATTCTTGATACATTATTTTCATTTTTCATATCCACTGTATAGTAAGTGTCAATAATATTTTTTTTATCGGTAACATTAGTGAAGCCTATACGAATAATCGCTTTTGTTTTCTCAAAAAAAGGAAACCTGTAGCTTCCAGAAAAATCTAATCTAAAGAAGTTTGCCAATCTTTCTTTATTAGGGTTGTCATAATTTACGATAGTTATATTTCCGTTTTGTACTGTTTCATTCCCTTTAATTGGTTTGGTATATGGTTTTCCTGAGCGTAAAACCCCTCCGAAAGAAATTTTTAAGTTTTTGTTAATTTTATAATTAAAGGCAGCACTTAAAGAATGTGAAAGGTCTAAGCTGTTGGTAAATTTTTTAGGATCAAACACATCAAATGTGTATTCGTTTTTTGAATACGTATAACTAAACCAAGTACTAATATTATTTATTTGTTTGTTTATTAAGAACTCTATTCCTTTTACCTCGTAGTTTCCTGTAGAATTAAAACTTTGGGTGTTGTTGTAAAAACCTTGGTTAGCGGCAGTAATTCCATCCACTTTTTTATAAAATCCAGTAAGATCTATAAATAATTTATTTTTATTATACTCTACCCCTAAAGAGGCTTGTTTGCTTTTTATAATAGGTGTTTTTTTATTATCAGAAAGAATCCATCTTCTTTTTTCTATTCCTAAAAAATTATCTTCAAAATCAATTTTTTGTGCGGTTGTTTGATTTTTAAATTCACCCTCAAAATTTAAAGATAATAAAGAATTTAATTGCTGCCGGATAGCAATTCTTGGCTCAATTACAAGTTTTTTAAATTTATAAAAGTAGTTTGCACGCAGTCCAAACCGTGCATAGGAAGTGTTTTTATTGTACTCGAGTTCAGAATACAAAGCACTTTTTAATAAGATGTTTTTAATTGCTTTTGAGTATGTAGGCGCATTTACTGTAGTGGTATTTTTTACGCCAATTTCATTAAATACAAAACCATTTGTAAAAAGAAACGTTTCAGAAAACTCATATTTTGAATGCAGTCTTACGGCTGTTTCTAAAACATTATTAAACTGTGTTTGAAATTGATCGGTATCTTTATTATAATCGGAAGAACTTATTTTATAATCTGATAAAAATGCAGAAAAATTAGTAGAGAATTTTGAATTCCAATCAGCACTCCAGTTAACTTTAGCACCTAAATTCTCTTGTTTTAGAGAACTGTTTTCTTCAATTGTTGTCGTTTCATTGGTATACTGTTCTAGGTATTCTAAATTATTTTTTATGTGTATAAAATTACCACGTACCGCATGATTATAGTTAATATCATACAATATTTTAAATGAATAATCGTAAAAATAAAAATTAGACTCCTTGTTATTTACAGCATTAGACGCAATAGAATTGTCTTGAAAACTCCGTGAAAAATAATTATTGTATGTTGGGGTGTTGATGATGTCGGTAAAAGACCTCCTAGCAGAAACGTGTAGTGCTATGTTTTTTTTTATTGGAACTTCTACAAAGGCATCTGAACTTAACAAATTAAAGCCAGCTCCACCGGAAATTTTGTTTTTAATTTTATCAGCTGTTTGCATATTTATAGTTGCTGAAACACCATCTGAAAAAGCACTACTTGTGCCGTTTTTAGTAACAGAAACTTTTCTCGTTAGGTAGGGGTTGTAGGCGGATATAAGTCCAAAAAAATGACCAGAATGATACATTTTAATTCCATCCCAAAGCATTAGGTTTTGATCACCGGTACCGCCACGAACATTTATGTTGGAAATGCTTTCATTCACACTTTCTATACCTGGTAAAATTTTAATTGTTTTTAAAATATCAGGAGCCACTAAACCCGGAAGAATTCCAAATTTTTCCGTGCTTAAAACAATACTTCCGTCGGCTTTTTTTTGCAGGCCAGAGGTTAAGAGTTTTGGCATTATAATTTCCGACAAGTCTTCTGCTTTTTCTGTTAAAAATATTGAGGAGCAAACGGAATTCATAAATAATTCTTTAGCCCTTATTTGTTTCGCTTTAAAACCAACATAGGAGATGCTTATGGTTGATTTTATGGGTACGTTTTTTAAATAAAAAACACCCCTATTATTTGTTGTTGTTCCTATTGGATAGCCATTTACTTTTATAGCGGCCAATAATAAAGGTTTTGATAAAGTATAATCTAAAATGGTACCGCAAATGGATACTGTTTTGTTTAGAAAAGAGACCGTTATATAGCGATGATCTAAAGTATTAAATTGTAAAAAGGTTTTTTTATTTAAAAAAGATAAAAGTTCGGTTACAGTAGTTTTTTCAGGGGGCTCTTCGATGAAAATGTTTTTTATATCAGCATCAGAAAAAGAAAATTTTATAGCATGACTTTTTTCATGATTTAATAAAATAGATGATAAAGGCTTTTTGTTGTCTGTGTTTTGAGTGAAAGTAAAACCTGAGCTTAACAATAAAAAAAATATAATGTTCCCTGTTTTAGCGGTCATAATTATATAAAGTAATTTTATTGCCTATTATACGGTATGTTAATTGTAATGGAATTGTAATAGATTTTAGGGCAACATTTAAGTCACCATGAGAAAAACCTCCAGAGTATAAAGTGTTTAAATTAACGTCCTGTGTTTCCACAGTACAATCAAATTGATTTTCTATTTCTTCCAAGACAAAGCGCAATGGCGTGCTTTTAAAACTAGACTCTCTTTGCCTCCAAGATTTTTTATCAACATCAAAGGTAGTATTGCGGTCTATTGTTCCGTTAACGACTCTAAAAACAGCTCCCTGGGGTAATTTAATAAAGAGGTCTTTATATTGAACACTAACGAGTCCTTCATAGGTTTTAACTTCAAAAAAATCTTTTCTTTTTTTTATATTGAACTGGGTGCCAAGAACACTTACTTCTCCTAGCGCCGTGTGCACTGTGAATTTTCCCCCTTTTTGAACCCTGAAATATGCCTCTCCTTTTAAGAAAATATCTCTAGGACCCCCCCACTCTTTTTTAGTGTATGAAATTTCTGAATTTGCGTTTAAAGTGACCACTGAACTGTCGGGTAATTTAAAGGTTTTTATTTGCGAAAATTCCGTTTTAAAATGAGACTCGGGGCTCAGGGTTAGATAATAGGTGCTTGCAAATAAAACAACAATAGCTGCAGCGTACTTGTAAAGTTGCTGAGTATTAAAGAATCTAATCTTACCTTTTTTAACTGTCTGTTTTTTTTTGCGATTTAAATCTTGTAAAGCTTCGGCAACATCTATTTTTGGGACTGCTATTTGAGAAGAATAATGTGCAATTCTTTCCAGGGTTTTAAAGTTTTCGTTCTCCTTTATATGCATCAGTTCTTCCTCAGAGATTTCTCTGTTGAGCCAATTTAAAAGATCCTTGTTTTCTTCCATTTTTTTGTACCTCTATCTATCTAACAATTAAAAGGGCTTTTACCCTACTTTAAATTCCCGCTATTTTAATTCTTAATTTTTTTAATGCAGCCGACATTCTTTTTTCTACTGCTTTTTGGGAAATCGCTAAGGTTGTTGCAATTTCTCTGTATTTTTTTCCATCAATTCTGTGCATTAAAAAAACAACGCGCTCTCCTTCTGTTAACCCCTCAATCGCTTTTTTAAGCTTTTCTTTAAACTCTTCTTCTTCTAGCAAGTATTCTGGGTTTTGATTGTCAACATCTAAATAAGGGCTGCTTTTAGCATATGCAAAAACCACTTTTTGATGTTTTACCTTATTTAAAAAAAGATTATTAATAACGGTAAATAGGTAGGACTTTGCTTTTAGTATGTCAATTTTAGTGCAATTCTCCCAAACTTTTATGAATCCTTCTTGCGCTAAGTCTAAAGAAGTGTTTTTATCACCTGATTTGTAGTATGCAAAATTACTAGCAGCTTGTATGTGTGTCGTGTAAAAGTCATTAAAAAAACGCTCGGTACAAAGAGATTTATCAGTCATATGGGGGTTTGAAATAAAAAAAACATTTTTTTCACTTGCAAAGGTAGGGTAATTTAAAGTATGGTTGTTTTACCTATAGAAAGGCTTAAAAGTTAGGCTTTAAAAAATAAAGTAGGGTAAAACAAGAGTTCGTTGTTTTACTTAAAGAAAAAGGAAGTATTAATTATTAAAAATTTATCAAAATGAAAAAATTAAAATTAATTACAGTAGTTGCTTTAACAGCATTTTTAGGTTTCACTTCTTGTCAAAGCGAAGAAAGTTCAGAGATAGGAACAAACCCCAATGCAAATTCAGCAACATCCCCAACAGCTTCAAATTATAAAAGAGCAGCAATGAACGATGGCTCTAATGATGACTTTCTAGACGGAAACTCTTGTACGGAATTATTATTTCCCTTAACAGCTGTGGTAAATGGTCAAACAATTACATTATTAACGCGCTTAGATCTATCTATAGCCTTAAGTATTATCGGAGAATTTAATAACGACAGTGATGCCGTAACTTTTGATTTTCCAATAAACGTAAGAACAAGTAGTTATTCAGAGATTGTAGTAAGCAGTCAGTCTGATTTTGATACATTAAAAGAGGGTTGTGAAAGTGCCGAGGCAGAAGGAGAGGATGCTGTTTCTTGTGTGACTATTGATTTTCCCGTTACAATGCTAACATATAATATTAGCTTAGAGCAAACTGGAAAAGTTGTGGTGCAGTCCGAGGAACAATTATATCTATTTATAACAGACTTACAGTCAGATGCTTTGTTTTCAGTAAACTACCCGGTAAGCGCAGCATTAAACAACGGAACAACTCTTGATATTAATAGTGACGCGGCATTTCAAAACGCAATTTCAGAGTGTACGCAATCAGAAGAAGAAGAAGAAGAGGCTGCAGAGACGGCTAGCGAAGTAGAGGCTATTGTAAGCGGAACAACTTTTGAAGTAGAAACCTTTGTAACAGGCGGTGCAAATACTGCCAATGACTATGCAGATTATACATTTGAATTTACAAATGATTTAAAGCTGATTGCAAGAAACAACGCGAACGTAGCATTGGCAGATATATCAGGGACTTATGAAGTAAGTTCAGATACAACCGCTTTTGTAAATATTGATTTTGAGAGTAATACAGCCGTAAGCGCTTTAAGCCACGATTGGATTGTAAACACTTATAGCAGCACCCTAGTTACACTCAGCAGCAAGACAGATGCTTCTGTAACTTTGGCATTTCAGAAGATATAAACAAGAAAAGTTAGTTAGTTGATGATAACTTTGCAGCTATTGCAAAAATACGCAATAGTTGTAAAGTTTTAAAAACAAATAATATGAAACACAGTATTTTAAAAGTGGTTTTAGCTTGTAGTATTTTTTTTTCATGTAGCTCAGAACCAGAAGTAATTAACGAAGAAATAAGCAACCCTATTAACATGTCTTTAAACAGACAAAATACAGGCTCCTCATCAAATGATTTACTTTCTGCAGATATTTTTAAAAAAATAGTTGTAGAGGTTGGGTATATTGAAGGCTTTAGGCCAACAGAAAAAGCAATTACCAGCTTTAAGACCTTTATTGAAAACAGAACCTTTAAACCAGAAGGAGTTTCTTTTGTTGAAAATAAAATTCCAGCTCCAGGAAAAAAAACATATACTTTAGAAGAGGTTGTTGTAATCGAAAAAGAAAACAGAACTGTTTACAATACAAATTCAACAATTGCTATTTGGATATTGTTTATTGACGGAAAATCCTCCAAAGATACAAATCAGGGTTCAATTTTAGGAAGTGCGTATTGGAATACTTCCTTTGTAATTTATGAAGAAACAATACAGGGCTTAAGTGGTGGAACTTTTCAACCAAGTAGAAACTTATTAGAATCATCTGTAATTCACCACGAGTTTGGACATATTTTAGGATTAACAAACATAGGAACCGATTTACAAAACGACCACGAAGACTCAGAGCACCCGAAGCACTGTGACGATAAAAATTGTTTAATGTATTGGGCGGCAGAAACGAGCCAGGGAATTGGAAGCCTTCTTGCAGGAGGTCAGACACCAGTATTAGACGCAAACTGTTTGGCTGATTTAAAGGCAAACGGAGGTAGATAAATTTAAAACAATATCAAAAAAATGAGAAGAGCATATATAATATGTATGATGATGCTTATTGGCATTACATCATTACAAGCACAGGTTTTTAAAAATAAAGCAACAGCAGGAATTAAAGGAGGATACAACCTTTCTTCTGTAATTATTGATGGAGCATCACAAACTACAAAATTACACGGTTTTCATATTGGAATTTATGGGGAGTCATATATTGGGAAATATTTTGCGGTACAACCAGAAATAATTTATTCGCAGCAAGGATATAAAATTACAAATGAGGAAGGAACTTTTACTCAAAAAATAGAGTATGTAAACATACCTTTAATGGTGAAGTTTTATCCTGTAAAAAGCTTCTTTTTAGAAGCTGGCCCCCAAGTTGGATTTTCAATATCACACAAGGAAACGTATGATTCGGAAGGGCTTTTTGGAGATACATCAGAAGAACTAGATCCGAGTAGTTTTGATTGGGGCATTAACTTGGGTGCCGGATTTAAAAGCGACGCCGGCATAAGCATTGGTGCTAGATATCACAGGGGACAAAAGGATATTTATGATGAGAAAAAGCCAAAGAATGAAGTTTGGCAATTATACATCGGCTTTGAACTTTAATTGGAATTTAAAGGACTAAAAAAAAGAGAGGTGATAAACTTCTCTTTTTTTAGTTGAATTTTTTTACCTCTAAAACTTCTCCAACAGCCAAGTTTTCTAATGTAATTTCACCAATTCTAATTCGAACTAAACGCAAAGTTGGAAAACCAACAGCGGCCGTCATTTTTCGAACCTGCCGAAACTTACCCTCTCTAATAATTATGGAGATCCAACTTGTTGGTCCATGTCTTTCGTCTCTAATTTTTTGGCTTCGTAAAGGAAACTTAGGGTCTTTGATCGCAAATGCTTTTCCGGGTTTTGTGATATATTTTGTGCCGTTAAAACCAATTTCAACCCCTTTTTTTAATTTTTCTATAGCTTCTTCGGTTATACTTCCGTCTAGCTGTACATAATATTCTTTTTCATATTTACCACCTCTAATCTCAGCAGATACCTTACCGTCTGTTGTTAGTAAAAGCAAGCCTTCAGAGGGCACATCTAAGCGCCCAATAGCCATGGTGCCTTTTGGAAAACTATATAAATCTCCTAATAGTTTTTTCTTTCGTTTGGCGGGATTTATAAACTGAGAAATCATCCCCCAGGGTTTGTGCATTACAAAATGACGGTGTGCTACTATCAAATCATACAATATTAATTGTGACTGAAAAAAGGTCTTTTCCTGAAGACAGGCGCATGTTTTTTTCTGAGAATTTTTCGTCTGTATAAGAGGTGTATTGGGTAATGGGCTCGATGCACAACATATTATTTGTGGGTGTCCATAGCATGAAGTTATTAAATCCTGTTATAGAAAGTTCTAGATTACTTTTTCCTATATTTTCTAAAGTAACTGCGTTAGAGCTTAAAACAGGAAATGCGTTGTGGCCCGCTTTATAAATAGTATTTAAACTGATCTTTTTACCCCCACAGATCACCGTTTCTTTTCCTGTATCAGATAATGAAAAGGCAGGGTGGTACCCTAACATAAAAGGCATGCCTGTTTCTGAAGTAATAATAAAATCAATTTTTAAAAGAGTACCAATTAGGGTAAATTGTTTTTCAAATATAAAATCAAAAGGCCAAAAGACCTCTTTTTTAGTAGATTTTTTAGGGAATTTACTATTTTTTATTGCGGTATTATTTTTATATTTTTTAGTAAATTTAGCGGTTTCGTCGCTTGAAGAAACAAGAGTATATGAAAGTTCTCTCAACAAACCGTGTTGGTCTTGAATTGCGCTTCCTTTTTTGGTTTGTACAGTATAATTGTTTTTAGAAAGAGGTCCGATTATTGGAAACATTTCAATATCAGAGCTGCCCCAACCTTTACTTCCTTTTTGATGGATATACTCATTGTTGTCTTTTTGAAAACTAATTAATTCCCCATTTTCAATGACAACCTTGGTTTTTTTGTTTTTTAAAATTACGAATGAACTCATTAAGTTTTTTTTTGTGTAAAAATACTACAAATTTGAATGTTATTTTTTAGGAATTTAACTCCAGATTTTTGTAACTTGTGGCACTTATTTAAAACAAAAATAGCAAGGGTTATGGCGGAAGACAAAGAAAAACAAGCAAAATTAAAAGCATTACAACTTACACTCGACAAGTTAGATAAAACATATGGAAAAGGTGCTGTAATGAAACTAGGGGACGTGGTTACTGAAGAAATAGATGCAATTTCATCTGGTTCTTTAGGTTTAGATTTAGCTTTGGGAGTTGGTGGTTATCCAAGAGGAAGAGTTATTGAAATTTATGGACCAGAATCTTCTGGTAAAACAACACTAACCTTACACGCAATTGCAGAAGCTCAAAAGGCAGGGGGTATTGCTGCATTTATTGACGCAGAACACGCATTTGATAAGTTTTATGCAGAAAATTTAGGGGTAGATATTGATAACTTAATAATTTCTCAACCAGATCATGGAGAGCAAGCATTAGAGATTGCAGAAAACTTAATTCGCTCTGGCGCAATTGATATTGTTGTCATTGATTCTGTTGCGGCTTTAACGCCAAAAGCAGAAATTGAAGGAGAAATGGGAGATTCTAAAATGGGCCTCCATGCACGTTTGATGTCACAAGCATTGCGGAAACTAACAGGAACAATTTCTAAAACAAAATGTACGGTTATTTTTATCAACCAATTAAGAGAGAAAATTGGTGTAATGTTCGGGAATCCAGAAACAACAACTGGTGGGAATGCATTAAAATTTTATGCGTCTGTTCGATTAGACATAAGAAGAAGAACACAAATTAAAGATGGAGATAAGGTTATTGGAAACAGTACTAAGGTTAAGGTTGTTAAAAATAAAGTAGCACCACCATTTCAAATTGCAGAGTTTGATATTATGTATGGATTAGGGATTTCTAAAGTAGGTGAGATTTTAGACATCGGCGTTGAATTGGGAATTGTTAAGAAAAGTGGTTCTTGGTTTAGTTACGGAGAAACTAAATTAGGGCAGGGTAGAGATGCTGTTAAGGGCTTAATTAAAGACAACCCTGAATTAGCAGATGAATTGGAAGGAAAAATTAAAGAAGCGATTGAAAATCAAGAATAATTTTTAAATGCGTATGTTATTATAAACTGCTGTGGAAGTAATTATCTGTAGCAGTTTTTTATTTTTATATGATGATTAAAGTATCAGAAAACATCGCTTTAAAGCCGGTTTTAGGCTCAGACACAGCCGATCTTTTTACATTAATGAAAGAGATATATACTGATGCTTACGGTCACTTTTGGATAGATAAAGGTGCGTGGTATTTATATTCACAGTATTCTGATATTGCAGTAACTAAAGAGCTCTCGGAAGAAAATGCAGCGTATTATTTTATCCTTTTTAAGAAGGAGGTTATTGGGATATTGAGGTTTGTCTGGGGCGAAAAATTAAAAGGGCTTTCTGAAGAGAAACAAGTGAAATTACATCGGATATATCTCCACCCTAAAACACAAGCAAAAGGGATAGGTAAAAAAGTACTCTCCTGGTTGGAGGAAAAGGTGCTTAAAAAAGGACACCAAATTATTTGGCTAGACGCGATGGACAAACAAGTAGACGCTTTTGAGTTTTATAAAAAGCGAGGATACCTTTACTACACCCATGTTTTTTTACCTTTTGATTTAATGCATAAAGAGGTAAGAAGAATGAGTCAAATTTATAAAAAACTTTAGTTTTTTAATCAAACACCAGTACTCCCAAAACCTCCAGCACCACGTTCAGTTGCACTCAAAACAGTAACTTCTTCCCAGTTTGCACGTGCGTGTTTTGCAATTATCAATTGCCCTATTCTTTCTCCATCGTTTACTGTAAAAATGGCATTAGAAAGGTTCACTAAAATGACACCAATTTCTCCTCGATAATCTGCATCTATAGTTCCTGGAGAGTTTAAAACAGTAATTCCTTTTTTCGCAGCCAAACCACTTCTTGGTCGAACTTGCGCTTCAAACCCAATAGGTAAGGCAATAAACAAACCAGTTTTTATAATCGCTCTTTCAAGAGGTTTCAAGGTGATTGAATTTTCAATATTTGCCTTTAAGTCCATGCCCGCTGCTCCTTCTGTCTCGTAGTTGGGTGTTGCGTGTTTAGATTTGTTGATAATTTGTACCGTCATTTTTTATGAGATGATTTAGTACAAATATAATAATTCACAGAAGCATTCATCTATGGATACTAATTTTCTTACTTTTGAAGTTCAAAACGAATGAATGATGAGTGATCATAAAAAAATAGCAGTGTTAGGTGGAGGAAGTTGGGCAACGGCGATTGTGAAGATGCTTTTAGAGAACTTAGACACTGTTGGCTGGTATATGAGAAGTGAGTCGTCGATAGCGCACATAAAGAAGAACAACCACAATCCAAAATATCTAAGAGCTGCAGACGTGTATGCAGATCAGTTAGACTTTTCTAGTGATATTAATAGCATTGTTGAAGGATACGATGTGCTAATTTTCGCAATCCCTTCCGCATTTTTAATGAGCGAATTAGCGAAGTTAAACGTACCGTTAAAAGATAAAATTATTTTTTCTGCAATTAAAGGAATTGTTCCAGAGACCGGTTTAATTGTTGGTGAGCACTTTCATGAAGAGCATAATGTACCGTTAGATAATATTGGAGTAATTACAGGTCCTTGCCATGCAGAGGAGGTTGCGATGGAGCGGCTGTCCTACTTAACAATTGCTTCTCAGAACGAGGAGAATGCTGAATTAATGAGTTTTTGTTTAAAGAGTTGGTATATAAAAACTAAAATTTCTGACGACATCATTGGAACAGAGTACGCAGCAATGTTAAAAAATATTTATGCTGTAGCTGCAGGGATCGCACACGGCTTAGGATATGGTGATAATTTTCAATCTGTTTTAATGAGTAATGCAATTCGTGAAATGAAACGATTTATTAAGAAAGTTCATAAAATGAAAAGGAATATTAACAATTCTGCTTATTTAGGTGATTTGTTGGTAACCGGGTATTCTGTTTTTAGTAGAAATAGACAGTTTGGAAACATGATTGGTAAAGGGTATACTGTAAAATCTGCCCAAATGGAAATGAGCATGGTGGCAGAGGGTTATTATGCAACAAAAAGTGCTTTCAAAATAAAAGAAGAGAATGGGGCAATTACTCCAATTATTACCACCGTTTATAATGTTTTATACGATAACAAAGACGCGAAAAAAGAATTCAAAAAGTTGACGGATAAACTAGATTAATTGTTTAATTTTGGACATTATTGTCTTTTATTAAACAATCAACATGAAAACAATACAAGAAGTTGTAGAAAGTACGATTAGAAAAACACCTTTTATAGAAGAGGCTTTAAATGAAAAGTTAATAAATGTTTCTTCTTTAGCTAGAATTATTTTGGCAGAAGTTTCTTTAGCTCTAAAGAAAGATGTTAAAGTAGGTGCCGTGATGATGGCAATTAACAGGTTGTCTCCCGCAAGCGAATTGCGGATTAGGAAAAATATTAAAAGGTTGGCATTGGATTTAGGAGATGTAATTGTGCGTTCAGACTTGTGCGACTTTACGTTTAAAAACACCCCATCACTTTTAAAAGAAATTGCAAAGATTTTAACTAAATCGTCAGAAAATTCTGATTATTTTTTGACGGTTTCTCAGGGTATTTTTGAAACAAATATTGTGACGAGTAAAAACCTACAGCCGTTTGTGAATGAGATTTTTGAAAAAGAACTATTAATTGCCAATGTATTAGAGCTGGCTTCTATTACGATAAAGCTTCCAAAAGAAAATCAAGAACAATCAGGAATTTATTACTTTATTTTAAAACAATTAGCTTGGGCAGATATTTCTTTGCAGGAAATTATTTCAACCACAAATGAAATGACAATCGTTGTAAAAGAGAAAGATATTAATCAAACGTTTGCCATCTTAATGAATATGAAGCTAGGCTAATATAACCATATTACATCGCACACTGTAAGTCAATGGTCTGGGCTTGTTCAAAATTAACAGTCACTTTTTATGCCGAATCCCTTAATGAGTAAATTAGATCCTTATGCCGCCTTAAAAATAAAGGAGTTTAACATTTTTTTGTTTGTACGGTTTCTATTAGTTTTTGGTTGGTCCATGCAGTTTATTGTAATTGAGTGGCAGGTGTATTCCATCACAAAAGACCCGCTTTCATTAGGAATTATTGGTTTAATGGAAATTATTCCAGCATTTTCAATGGCATTGTTTGCAGGCCATATTGTTGATCAAAAAGAAAAAAGAAATTTATTAGCACTTTGTACGGGTGCATTTTCTTTAATTAGCCTTGGTTTATTTTTAGTAACAACGGAAAGTATAATTGGCAACTGGTCTACAAATGCTATTTTATATTCGATTTATGGATTGGTGTTTTTTGGCGGGTTTCTCCGGTCTTTTTTTGGCCCAACAATTTTTTCTTTAGTAGCCTTATTAGTTCCTAAAAAAATCTATCCCAACGCAGCAACTTGGAGCACAAGTACCTGGAAGACCGCTTCGGTTTCAGGAGCACTTTCTGCAGGTTTTTTAATTAGTTGGATTGGTGTTGACAAAACCTTGTGCCTCGTTTTTATTTTGGTGCTGTTGTCTTTAGCGGGTACATTTTTAATCAAAAAGAAACCCATTTTAAACAAAAAAATTGGGGAACCAATGAGAGAAAGTTTAAAAGCGGGAGTGCAGTTTGTTTTTCAAAACAAAGCAATTTTAGGGGTATTAACACTGGATATGATTGCTGTTTTATTTGGGGGGACGGTGGCAATTTTATCAGTTTTTGCCCAGGACGTTTTAAAGGTGGGCCCCGAAGGATTTGGGCTTTTAAATGCCTCTATTTCTATGGGAAGCATTGTTACTATGTTTCTAACAACCTACATTCCAATCAATAAAAATACAGGAAGGAAAATGCTAATTTCTGTTTTTATTTTTGGACTAAGTATCATTGCTTTTGGTTTGTCATCAATTTTTTGGGTCAGCCTTCTTGCTTTATTTGTAAGTGGCGCTGCAGATGGAATTTCGATGGTTATCCGACAAACTATTTTGCAACTAAAGACACCTGATGATATGCGGGGTCGAGTTTCTTCTGTGAACTCTATGTTTGTAGGTTCTTCAAATGAGTTAGGGGCTTTTGAGAGCGGTTTGGCAGCAAAACTAATTGGTCCTGTTGCAGCGGTAGTTTTTGGAGGAACAATGACTTTAATTACGGTGGTGGGAACAGGTATTGCAAACCCGATGTTATTTGCGTTAGATTTAACAGAGGAAATTGAAGACCACGAGAAAGAGGGTTAAAAGAGCCTGTTTTTTAAACACAAAAAATAGTCTCGGCATAAATTAGTTTAGACTCTCGTTACTTTTCGGTTCAATCTACTTTTATTTTAAAGAACAAAGGCTTTTTTATAGATACTCATAATAGAACCTTTGATGAACAATTTCTTCACCACTACTATTGAATAAAAATTCTTTTTTATTAGCAGCTAGAAGCTTAAAGTCCCTCTTTGGGTAAGCTCTGTAAAAGTTATTTTTGTAGACTTTTATTCGAAGGGGGGTTGGTTGTTCGTAATTGTTATTTAGTTTCTAAAAAGTTAAAGTTACTTAATAAGTTGCAGAAAGTGTTATCTTTGATTCTTTTTTAAAAAACACAAAATCATTATGACCTATAAATATTTTTATTTTTTTGTATTTGTATTTTTATCTTTTTCAGTGTCTGCCCAAAATAAGCAAGAGAAGAAACAAATAATAAAAAACTACAAACTATCAGAGTTAGCTGTTTTAAAAGAAAAATATGAAACAACTTTTTACAACGAGAAAAACAAAGCACTCGCCACCGCCTCTCAAAAAGGCTGGAAAGTAAATTATATAGATGCTAGAGGTTCTTATTATGAATTGATGCGAGTCTCTGAAGAAGGAAAACCGGTGTATTATAAGACACTCAATGTCGATGCCGCTGCGTCTACAAGAACTAATTTTTTACACAATAACGGTGGTCTTGGACTAAATATTGAAGGCCAAGGTATGACCGCACATGTTTGGGATGGTGGTGTTGCAAGGGCTACGCATCAAGAATATGTTGAAGATGGAGAGGAAAGTAGGTTCTCTGTAGGAGACGGCTCTTCAGAGTTGAATTTTCATGCTGCGCACGTTACAGGCACAGTGATTGCTTCTGGAGTGGACCCGTTAGCAAAGGGGATGGCACCAAAAGCTTCTGCTGTTGGCTATAATTGGAATAATGATGAAGCAGAAGTAACTACAGCTGCTGCGAATGGAATGTTAATATCAAATCACTCCTATGGTTTTGCTACGAGGGACGAGGATGGAGAGCCGTCACTTCCAGCGTATTATTTTGGAGGATATATTAATGAATCTAGAATTTGGGATAATATTGCGTACAATGCGCCATATTATTTAATGGTGGTTGCTGCAGGAAATGAAGGGAATGATAATTCTGTAAATCAAGACCCTTTAAACGAAGAGAGTACTTTTGATAAATTGACGGGACATTCTACATCAAAAAATAATTTAGTAATTGCAAATGGAAATGATGCCACAATAAACACAGAGGGTACCTTACTCTCTGTTACGGTAAGCTCAGGGAGCTCCGAGGGACCTACAGATGATTTAAGGGTGAAACCAGATCTTATGGGAAATGGTACAGGTTTGTATTCTACTTACGATACAAGTGATAGTGCGTATAATTCAATTACAGGCACTTCAATGGCGTCTCCAAATGTTGCGGGTTCTTTATTGCTGTTACAACAGTATTACAAAGAAACATACGGTAACTTTATGAGATCAGCTACTTTAAAAGGACTGGCTTTGCACACGGCGGATGACGTTGCTATTCTTGGACCTGATGCTGCTTCAGGCTGGGGGTTAATGAACACTAAAAAAGCGGCAGAAACAGTTACAAAAAAAGATTTTCAATCTATAATTTCAGAGATTGAACTTGTAGAGGGAGGCACGTATACCTTAGTTGTGAAATCGGATGGTCTAACGCCTTTGTTGGCTTCGATTTCTTGGACAGATCTGCCAGGAGTTGCAAATACAGGAGTAGTAAATGACCCTACTCCGGTTTTAGTGCATGATTTAGATATTAAGGTTACAAATTCTTCCGGAGATACTACAGCAACTTTTTTGCCATGGAAACTCACTTCTGTTAACACCAATGAAAAAGGAGATAATATAGTAGACCCTTATGAAAGAGTAGATATAGAAAACGCTTCTGGAGAATATACGATTACCATTAGTTATAAGGGAACTTTGCAAGGAGGTGCGCAAAAAGTGTCGTTAATTGTTACAGGGGTGTCTTCAGGAATCGCTTTATTGACAAGCCAAAGTAATCAAACAGCATGTACTAATACAGCTATATTTGATTTTAATTATATTGAAACAATTGGAGGAACTACTGTTTTCTCTGTAACGGGTCTTCCGGAAAATGCAAATGTAAATCTATCTGAAAGTTCCATGAGTTCAGACGGAAATTTTACAGCTACCTTTGGAAATTTAGACAATGTTGAACCAGGGTTGTATGCTATAAATTTAACTGGAACCAATGGTAATGAGACTACAACAACACCGATCCAGTTAAGAGTAATACACCCTTCGTTTTTAGGTGCGAAAATTTTACCATCATACCCTACAAATGGTTTGTCTGGAGTTACAGCTGCAAAAATGGACCTTTCTTGGCAAAAAAACAGCAATGCAGAAACGTATTTGGTAGAGGTTTCAGAGAGTCCATCGTTTACTACAATTCTTTTTTCAGAGGAGAGTTACGACTTAAAATTTACTATTTACGGAGTAGAAAATGAAAATATTTACTACTGGAGAGTAAAGCCTCAAAATTCCTGTGCTTCTGGAGACTATTCTCCAATATACAGTTTTCAAACAGGAATAAGTGATTGTTCCAGAACGTACGCGGCGACAGATTTTTCGTCAGCAAACATGGATACTATTGCAGGTGTTACTGCCTTTGTTCCAATGAACGTCTTAGACAATGCAATTATTGATAAGATTATTGTAAACACAGATATTAGTCATACGTGGCCGGGAGATTTGACAATCTCTTTAAAGGCACCAGCAAGTTTAAATAAGAAGGTTGTTTTGTTCACAAGCCCTTGTTCAGGAGACGGTGTTCCAGACATTCAGAATATTACAATTGATGATGCGGCAGACAAGCTAGCTTGTAGTAGTGTTGCTCCTGCAATTTTTGGAAATGTTGCTCCAGAAAACAACATGAGCCTACCTTTTTATGGAGAAGATGCTTTTGGTGAATGGGAGTTAGTGCTTTTTGACGGATATGATGGGGACGGAGGACAAATAAACACTGCCAGCATTACCATTTGTGACTTGAGATTAAACACGAATAGACCTTCTCTAGAACTTTCAGATATTATTGTTGAGAAGAACACCAGCTATACAATTTCGGATGAAAACATGCTTGCCACTTCAGCAGGAGAGTTTTCTAGTACACAAATATATACTTTAGTAACGGTGCCTGAAAAAGGGTTTTTAGAATATCAGGGAACTGTTCTATCTGTGGGAGATACATTTGTGCAAAAACAACTGGGAAGAGGTGATTTAAAATACACCAATACGCAGACTACTGCTTTTAGTGACGAGTTTAAAGTAGATGTATTGAACGCAGCAAAAGGATGGTTGCCAGATAACACAGTAAGCATCCGAGAGGCGACTTTAAGTTTAGAAAGCAATATACTTCAAGGGGTTTCTTTTTGGCCGAACCCTGTTAAAAACATTTTTAATGTTAAAATTACAAATTCAAATGCTGAAAAAGTATTTATAAGTTTGTTTGACTTGCAAGGAAGAGAGATTTTACAAGTTTCTGAAGCGTCTAACAACGCGACTTTTACAAAAGAAATAAATTTAAGAAATATCTCGACGGGTATTTATTTATTAAGTGTTCAACAAGGAAAGAAGAAGTCAATAAATAAGATTATAGTTTCTAATTAATTAGATTTAAATTTTTAATTAAAAAGCCAAAACAAGCTGTTTTGGCTTTTTTTATTTTATAAATCGTAATAATTACTTTTTTATAACTAGAAACGATTGCGGTTGTTGCTATGTCTTTTATAAGTTGCCATTTTAATTATTACCTTTAACCAAATTAAAATTTATCTTTATGGAATATGGGTTTTTTTCAGTAATACCTCCAATTGTTGCCAT